>Ga0208162_1000009_pt1 | contig 102652 bp, 129 predicted proteins | sample CB_VirMetaG_4_FD_184539 | JGI IMG/M metagenome (GOLD analysis project Ga0208162, IMG submission 184539) | Freshwater to marine saline gradient viral communities from Chesapeake Bay - CB_1508_1M Viral MetaG (SPAdes) (version 4) | ecosystem: Environmental > Aquatic > Marine > Coastal | place... | reverse complement strand
TTGATGATTGCAAGGCTTTGATTTTGTCAGCCCATACGAGTGCTCCCTGCAAATCATCGACGGTTAGACCAACATCAAAGGCGTGGTCGTTCAAGTACTGTACCAAGCGTTCAGTAGCAAGGTTGCCGCCACTGCCCTCAACAAACGGACAGCCACCCAACCCCCCGATACTGGAATCGAATTGCGTGATGCCTGCGAAAATTCCGTATCGAACGCGTTCAAGTGCTTCGTTTTCTTGCCCTTCGCCATGGTGAAGGTGCAAAGCGGAAGTAAGTGAATACTCACGTGCGTACTCGGCTGCGATTTCAATCTCTTCACGCGTACCTGTACCAACTGTGTCAGCAAAGACAACAGTTGAGCCAAGCATCGAAGCATCACGTACGCATTGTTTGAGCAAGTAAGGGGGTATCTCGCCCATGTATGGGCTTCCGAATGCCATTGAAATGTATACACGAACGTTTTCTTTCGGTATGTTTCGGAGCATGCTACGGAACATGTACACCAACTCAGTGCGTGTGCGTCCCATGTTGTTGATGTTGAACGTTTCACACGGTGAAAACACGACGTTGAACAGTTCGGCACCTGCTTCAAGCGCTCGCTCCATACCCTTTGGGTTCATGACCAGTGCTGCACCATACGCATACACGTCTTCGGCGTCCGCCATCTGTGGCACACGCTTAGGGTGCACGAACGAAACCTCTTCGACATGCTCAATACCCGACTTGTACAGTTCTGAAATCAGACGGCGCTTGACATCTGTAGGTACAAACACAGGTAAATTCTGTAGCCCGTCTCGTGGTCCGACTTCATAAACTGTCAAGCGCATGTTCGGCTCACAAACATTCGCTATACTTAACGATAGAGGTCGATGGACGAGGGTTGGAAAGAAGAAAGAACCATGAAAGGTTTACTTGTGATAGAAGCCCAAGAAGAAAAACCAACCCTCGCCCGATAATCCTGAATCAGGCGATTTACTTAATCTTTTTGCATGAAAGCGGAGTTTCGCAAGCCACCGATACAATCTTGTTGAACTTCTTCCTCAGTGATGAGGATTGTTTTGTCCCGCAAATCTTCGGTGATAAGCCATGTCACCAAGAATCCCGCTACAAAAGCGATGAATGCAATGACCATATACTCCGCCCAAGTCATGTATCACACCAGTTCTCGTCCGAGATTTTCAGGCGTCATGCCCTCAGGTGCACCCATGTTGCCACCGTACTCTTGTCGACCTGCTTGTCGCTCCATTGTTGGCATACGTGGTGGCGGTCCTTGACCTTGCATGAAAGCCATGAGTTCACGCTCAACACGGTCGGCGTGTGCCTTCATTGGTCCAGTTGAGTTACCATGTTGGTTGACAAAGTCACGAGCAGCCTGAATCGGCGCTAAGGCACGCATCTCGTTTGGTCCACGAGGGATTGATTTGAGAAGTGCCCATGCATGGTCCAAAGGAGCGTCCATAGCCAACCTAAGAAGTCATAGGTAAAAGTCCTATTGGAACTTATGCACCAAGATATGTACCTTGCTCCATATCGACCAAGCCTTCCTGACCCATCTTGTCCCAAAACGGTATTGACCTGTCAAGTACATCGTGCGGGATGAGATTGACAGGCTCACCGTGAACCTCTTGCAAGGTGTTCTTCAATTCAACCAAGCCCTGACGTCCAAGTCCACGCTCTCTCATGTCACTGTGTACTGCAAATGTATCGATAGCGTAGTTGTTATCGCCCAAGTGAATCAGTCCCGCACGTGTATTTTTGTCACCTGACTCAAACAAGTGGCTGTATTTTCTTCTCAGTCCATCGTAATCTTTGAAACCCTGAAAGCCCAGTTCGGGTTTCCGTAGTTTTGGGAAGTTGAACGCATCGCTGTAGCCAACGTCTGACACGGTGTCTTGTTGGTACAACGGTGCCTTGATGATAGCCCAAGCCACATCAAACGGGGTTGACATATGCCATCACATCTTTGGAGGGAATCCACCTTGCATCATCTGTTCAATGTACCTGCGGATTGCAGCCTTTTGCTCAGCCGTCTGTGGGTCGAACTCAGAAGCGTCAATAGCGTCAACTGCCTCAGGCGGTCGACTTTCCATGTCTTCTAATTCAAACATATCGAGTGGGTCACGCATTTCGCCTTGTTCAGCATCCTTTCGCTGTCGGTCCATTTCACGCTTCATCCTGTTGGTTTGTGTTGAACGTGCAGGTCCGGGTTCCGGCGGGTCAATTTGATTAAATGTTTGTGGCTGGTTGAACACACCACGACGACCTTGCGTATCACCAATGTCACCTGCTTGGTCTCGTTCTGTTCGTGATTTCAGTATGCTCCATGCTGTGTCAATTGGTTGCATCTGTTCATCTCCTTGTTGCTTTAGTCGAGTCTTTGTAAGTACATCAGTTCCTCAATGCTCATAGGCTCGCCACTCATCAATCGATTCATAAGATTGTTTTGCCTATGACGTACGAAGCCTGCATCAGCCGGTTGACTGGGTCGAATTGCTTGGTTTGGTGAGGGGTTCAAATCGTCACGCATCATGTCGGCGTGCGCCAACTGTGCGCCCAAGCGTTCCATCTGTGACGGGTCGGGCATCGAAGCATCGCCCACCTCGCCGACTGGCATTGGTGCTATCGGTGCAGGTCGTTGACCGATGCGGTGCATGAGTTTCATACGCTCTTGCATGAGATTCCTGAGTTGCAGGTCCGTACGTGGGTCCATTCCCGCAGCGTTCATCTGTGCGATTTCGTAATTCATATCTTGAAGACGTTGTTCAAGGAATCGCCGATTCGGGTCACCAACTCCCGGCGTGCTGACTGGTGTAGGCGCATTGATTCTCCTGTGCTCGGCTTCCTCATCGGGGAAGATGAGTTCGTTGTATTGTTGCTGAATGTCAGCCTGTTCCGTACGAGGACCTGAGAAACGTGGCTCAGTAGGAAGTGCCTGCGCTGATGGCGAAAGAGGCGTCATCATGTCAACTGGTGGCTCCTGTTCATCCATAAAATTAGGTCGACCATAGAACTCAGGTCGCATGGTGCCGGACATACGAGGCACACCGCCTGTGCGAGCAGCGTGCCGCAAGTCCTCACGTGAAAGTTCCTTGAGGATTGACCAAGCGGAGTCGAGAGGGCTAGTCATATATTATTACTCCATCATTTGTCGTGCTCGATGCATTCGCTCACGCTTTAGCGCTTCCAAGTATTCGCCAATAGCCTTTTCGTCTAAATTTTTATCTGCACGAAGCGGAACCTGTGCTACAGGTAATCGGGTTTTTGGTAAATCAGTGCCTCGGTGAATTAAGCGACTTACTCCCTCAGGGAGCCTACCCTCAGGCGTAAACGGTGAACGTCCCATTGCTTCAAACATTTCCATAGTGTTTTTGAATTGAGGACGAGGTGTAAGCGGTCGACCTGACATGTCAGTTGTCCGAGTAACGTGACTCATGTCGGTCCCGTATTCGTTGAAACGCGGCTCCGGGTTAAACATCGGAGGAGCCATGGCATCAGCCTGAGCCTGTCGTGGCACGGCTGCACCTCTCATCCCATCCCCAGCCCTTGACTGCGAGTAGTCGACCCCCGGTACTCCCCCCGGATAGCCGAACTTGAGGATTGACCAAGCGGAGTCGAACGGGCTGACCATGTTGGTCTGAGGCAGACGTGTGATATGAAATTACCTGCGGAAACGCCGAAGGCGATTCAAATCTTGCTGCACTTCAAAATCACTCAAGGGCTTGACCTTGCGACGATACGAAAGCGGCGCCACTGACCGACGTTGAGCCTCGGCCAAAAACCTACCCAGTTCGTCAAAATCAATCTCGTCGCTCTCAGCCTCGACCGGAACCTCCGGTGCAGGCGGGGCATTCCGAGCACGCGAAGCCTCAGCCATCTCCCTGAACCGACGAGCGTCCGCAGGGTTGCGAGCGTTGTCCGCTTGAAAATCAAAGTCAAACGCCTCAGTGAACGGACTGTGCTGATAGTAGGCTTCGCCAAAAACGGGCAAAGGCTTGGCTCCCGACGACTCCTGAATGTACGCCGGACTGGTGTTCCCACGAGGTGTATAGGTGTCGAGCATGCTTTGCATGGTCTGATAGTGACGCATGTCCTCTTCCGCCGCATTCGGGTCGTCTTGGAACGCAGGCATCATTTCTTTGATGACCAGCCACGCTGCGTCAAACGGGTCCATGAGCGAGCCATGTAGCCCTGTGGCTTAACGGTGTCGCATGCTTTTAGTACACTAAGGGGGCTTAGTACCCTAAAAATTTTCCAAAATTTTGGTCGAGCGCCGTGTGTGGTTAAAGCACCGTAAAGCGCCCTCGTAAAGCCATCCCTCCGGCTAAGTAAAGCCCCTCGTAAAGCCCTCGCAGTGAGTCGTTCTCATGTGTAGTAAAGCGACTACACGTGTGGGACACACCAACACGTGTGTGTCGGCTCGCAGTCACACGTTTAGGGTAGCCGCCTGTGTGAGAAGAGGCCGTCCCCTCACGTGGCAGTGGCCTCGCAGTGTCACGGTTAGCCGCCTGTGTCAGCACAGGGGGCGTGGTGAGCCGTCGCCCGTGAAAGGGCTACTGCTCTCATGGGAAAGCCAATCAGTAAGCCATGCGTGAGAGTCGCCTCGCTGTGGTGTGTCAGTCAGTCCGCTATGGTGTGTGAGCCAAGCCACTGTGGTGTGTGGTTCGCTTCGCTGTGTGGGGTAGTCGGTTGGTTGGTCGGGGGCAAGCCCCACACATATGGGTGTGTGTCATTGTTGATGCTTCTGTAAGCGGCGTAAAGCCCCACTCGTAAAGCCCTCCCCATGTGTGATTGGTGGTCGCTATCGAGTGGTGGTAAAGCCCTCCGTGAGATGCCCTTTTTTGGATAGGGCTATTTAAAGAAGCAAGATAATGATAGGTCGGCTTCCCCCCTCACTTGGGGGGCACCTCCTCCACGGTGCAATGACACCGTGGTGTGGGGGTGCTTCCCTGAATTCGTAGGGGGGCGGTTGCAAATACGGAAGTGAATACAATGAGTACACAGACAAGCAAAGCACAGCAAGCACGCATGAACAACGAACCGGATGTCGAGACGTTAGCGAATCGACTACGTAAGGGCACGAAGGCCGCAGTCAAAGACCTGCAAGCCATCTTGGTCAACGCATCCGGACTTGGCATCATGCACCGAACACTGACCCGCATACAGGGAGCCTTCATCGAAGGCGACACGACAGCGATGGCCGACGCAATCGAGGCAACCTACACGGGCAAGCCTGACCGCCAAGGTCGCATAGGCGAATCATCCAACCTCGCATGGCTGATGAACATCATCCACGACAAGGAGAACCCATTCTCACCGGGTGAGCGCACTGAACGCAAGAACCCATGCACACGTGCCCAGTTCGCTGCTGTCAAGGAAGCGACTGGCAACGTAGGCGACGGACTCACACAGGTACAAGCCATCGAAGCGGGTTACATGACCGCCGAGGGCGAACCAATCACCGATGGTGTCACACCTGCGCCAATGGCTGACGCTGAGACGAAAGCCGTTCACATGACCCAAGCACAACTTGTCGACTTCAAGGCATACCTTGAATCCAAGGCTTGAGTCGGGTAACTGACCCACTCACGTCGTAACCTGTGGCACACGTGCCACAGTTGTCCGCCACCCACTCGATTCAGGTCGGGTGGGTGGCCCCATTCCCCTTGTGTGTGCGACTACAGCACTGAATCGGGTGTACTGAACTGACTTTACACACCCGACAACTTGGGCACACACACAGATACCCACACCGAAGGACAGACGGATTCTGATTCGGGACCCACCCTTGCACACGGTGAGTAGTGTGCAACCCACTCCCCGCTACCCACACCGCACGCACGACTGGAGCAATACCAGTGTGATGTGACGGTGTGGGTGGCCTTCCCATTCGCATTCATTATCATCCTAATCGTCACATCCCCAGTCCTCCCTATCGCAGAGAGCGACACAACCTAACACCTCACACCACCACTCGACCAGCGATTGACGATTCACAATCGACCCCTTACGTATAGTATAGGGGAGCGTCGACTTATCCTATTCACGTTATCCCTATACGCATAGGGGGACTAATCCACTTTTCCGAAGTATGCATCGATGATGTATAAGTCGTGACGATTCCTACAATACTCCTTACTCTTAGATATATATTATAATAAAATCTAAGGTATAGTAGTAAAGTTGTATACGAGCCAAGAATACTACTACACCATCGAAGTATACATTGCAAAAGAGGATTTGTCCCACCCTAAACGGGACACTGCAAACCAATGGAGGAACAAGAATGATACCAAACACAGCCGAAGAAAAAGACGAACGCACAAGAGAACGACGACTGAGCATTTACAAACATCTCGCCACACAAGTTGGTGGTGTCTCAGCAGGTAACCAAACAAAATACCTGTGCGAAGTAATTGTCCAACTATGCATGGGCAAGACAGCACGGAACGACAAGCCATCCGTTGTCGACTGCTACTATGTGTGGTGCGAAATCAATGACATCAGCCTTCGTGAAGAATCACTCGGCTCGCTGTTTCCCTCAGACGAACTCAACCCCGACCAACAACTTCGCAACATGTTTCAGCGTGTGTACGACGAAGTCCATGCTGAACACCGTCGACATGAACGCAAACGAACATGGCTACAGCAAAAGAGCCTGCGAAACGTGATGGGTCTTGACCATCCACATGACTCGTACAAAGAATACCTTGAATCACTTGGAGAGGAATAACATACCACACATATACCCTGAAACCATAGACGAAGCCTACAGCCTACTGAACAAACACCGACGTGAACGCAAGCCACCAATCATGCAAGCACAGCGTGAGAAGATGATGGAGTTGCTACACACACTTGTCAACACGCCGCCTCTTCTTCCCTTTGAGTCTGCCAAAAACTACGCACGAACTGCATTCAACCTACTCAAAGCACAACTGCCTTTACGTGAGGACATCGGTGATGACTGGTGGGGCTTCGTGATTCTCGATGCCCTTGACCACATCGGTTGCCAACTCGCTGACGAAGAAGGCCACGCTACTCCCACAACCATCGACCACATGGTTGACGAATACAACAACTATCGCAACAGGGGGCATCGACAATGACTGACGAGACACTTGAACGCTATGATGCATACCCACTCATCGGTAAGATAGCACGACAGAAATGGGTAGGCAAGCGTCCAATACCACGAACCCACCCGACAGTCAAGCCAGCAATAGACGATGGCATCGAAAGCCTCATCCCTGACAGGACATACGGGAACGGCCCTGTTCACGCAGGGTATGCACGAGAGTTGCTATGGCACTTCACAGGCGAACAACTCACACGAATCAAAGTCATGATGCAAGAGGACATCCAAGTAATCAAACACTTACTCACACAACTACAAGAGGAGGAATAAACATGAATAAAAACAAGAACAAACAAACACGCAGCACGCAATCGAACACCAACTGGCAACACTGGGCTGATGCCCCTGTGCCGACTGAGCCACAGCCTTCACGTCGAGTCAAGGCTCGTCGCAAGTTCAAGCCAGTCAAGCAAATCACATGGTGCAATGGTCACGAAGGACCACGCATGGACAAGCGATTCAAGCAAATGCCTGAAGGACTTGAGCGTTCCTTCGCAATACTTCTCGACCGTCGAGACTCACTTGAGTGGACACGAGACAAAGACGGCAACCTTGTCGAACTCATTCGCAACAGCGAGGGTCACTTCACCTGCACAAAGTGTGGCAACCACGTGAGCGAAAGCACAGTCGACCAATTGGTTCGTCGCATCCAACGATACGACATCTCTCACGATGTCATGCTTTCAGCGTGGGACACAGTCGACTCAATCATCGAGCGTGAGAACGCTGCTGACTTGACACGGGAGTTGAGCCAATGATTGGTGACGCTTACGCACACGTCGGTGACTGCCCCGGATGTCCGTACCAAACATGTGTACACACTGTCAGTACAGAAGGTGGACGCATTGTCTATTGGAACATGGACTGCTGGACGTGCGGTTACACTGAGTTTGAAGGTGTGGTCGGCACACTAAGCGACGACGAACGTGAAGAACTACGACAAGATTGGGAAGAGGAGGAATAAACATGCCTGAGCCTTACGACCATCACTCAATCGAAAGCAAACAATTCCTGAACAGTGTCATGCTGTACATGTTGTGTAGTGGACCCTGCGGAGCACCAAGAAATGTGATGCTCGATGACATCGATTCATGGGTGCAATACTTCATGGAGTTCGATAACCCATGGGCACAATTAGAAAAGGAGATGAAACACTATGACTACTGAGAACTGCAAAGACTGCGTACACTTTTACATCTGTTACTACAAGAACTGTGGCGAGTGTGGTAAGCACTTGCACGACAACGGAAAGGAAGTGAGACAATGATACAAACAAGACACGGACAAGCAACACCACACATGCACATCACTAACCCTGATGGCACAATAGAAATCATCCTCATCCTTGAGGACACACAGGAGGAATCACAATGACATCAAGAGAAGATTGCATGTGCGAATTGTGTGAAAACATGAGACTGTTTTATGACACTACTTCACCCGATTGGCATTGGACTTACTGCCCTATTTGGGAGAGAAGGAACAAGACTACACACGAGAACAACGAAAATAGATTGCCCTATTTAAAGAAGCAAGAAAGTAAAGAACGAAACAACCCAATGGAGGAATGAATATGAAAGACGAACACAGATACACAGAACTAACGAAAGCCGATACACTGAACCGACTGACCTACCTTGTCCAACTGCACAAGGACAGGGCGAACGACGAATCCGTTCCCTCGCATCGACGAGGAGACCCTGCAAAGATTACTGTCTGTACGCACGGTGACCTTGCGTGTGTTGAACTCAGCATGACCAAGGCAAAGGAACTCATCAAGAAAACGTGGGACCGCATGGGTGGTCAAGTCGAAGACACACTCAGTCGTGGCAACTTCACCTCGGCCATCCCGACAATGGAACTGTACCTTACGGAGTACGGTACACTGTGGATGTATGCACACATCGACAAGACCGCAAGCCCTGAACTGCAAGCCAAGTGGGATACTATCGAAGCAACCCGACGAGAACAATTCCCTGAGTGTTACACTGAGGAGGAATAAACATGATACGAAAATGGATTAAGAAAATTGTAAACGCACAGATTGACGACCGCCTGATGGACGGTATTGACTACGACCAACTCTCGGAGAAGTTGAGCGAGATACCTGACCTTACACAAGAGTTGAGCAAGCACTTCGACGTGGACGACGCACTGAGTCAAGTCGCCAACAACATCGACTTGTACGACTTGGCAGCAAACATTGACATGTATGATGTTGCAGCCCATGTGGAGACATGCGACATCGCTGGAGAACTTGACCTCTCCGACATCGCTTACGAACTTGAGGAGCGCATGGAGATGGAGAACATCGAGGATGCACTCGTCAACAAGTTGCTCAGACAGGACGTGCATCGCAAAGTCGCTGAACTATTGTGGGACAGGAACGAGAGTGAGATTATGGATTACACACTGGACAACTTTGAGTTCGACTACGACAAGTATGTCGTCGACAGCGAGACCCTCGCTGATGCTATCATGGCATTGGACGGTCGCATCGACGAGATTAGTGCAGCGTTCGGAGACTGCTTCTCCGCAATCGAAGGACTTGTCAAGCAAGGGTGAACAACATGAGCGAACTGAAAATCAGAATCGAGACTGAGGAGTACATTTACGAAGAATACTGGGAGGCATGAACATGATAAACGAATTAGATTTGATGGAGAATCATTGGAACAACTACAAGCAAGACTACACAACCGAAGTCATCGTGCTTGCGGGGCACTTGGGTGTGGACTTGGACGAGGCGGAGTCAGCCATTGACGACTACGATTACCTCGTATACACTGACGAGGAGGCTGACGACGCAGTGCGTGACTACATCGAGCAATCGGTGTGGGCATTCACGCCATCGTTCTTGTCAGCACACACTGGCTACATCGACGAGGATATATTCAAGATACTTCAAGAGAAGTGCGAAGGTGCGAACGATTCAATCATGTCCATGATTAAAGACTTCGATGCCTTTGTCGAGGACGCTGTTGCGTGCGATGGTCGAGGACATTTACTTTCAGGCTACGACGGTATCGAACACGAGGTCGTGTACCTATCAGTGGAACGTGATGGCATGTGCTACAAGACCAAGGAAACATACTACTACATTTACAGGGTGAACTAAGATGGACGTTGCATCAGTTAAGCAATTCTTGCCCGACGATAATGAGCACATCATATACGCTTGGTGGGACAGAGAGACAGTCGAACACATACTGGGTATGGGTGAACACAACATCGACAATTCTGAGTCCTGTCTTTCAGATGATGATTGGATTCAATTGTGTGACCGTGTAAACAACTCAGAAGCGTGGTCTTACATCAGTGATGCTATTGCTGATGTGTGGTATTTCTTCAAACAAGAACGAGGTGAATAAAATGGCAGCATACAAATGCACACATTGCGGTGAAGATATATGGGGCATCGCTGTCCCGATGAAGGGTAACGCATTGCGCTATCAACACATACACTGCTACCTCTTCATGAGTAAGGCAGAAGAACACGAGGAGTTGTTAAGATGACTGTTGACACGATTGGTAAATTTGCTCAGATGCACAAGGACTTAGCCTTGCCTATGCCGAAGAGGACATTCCGAGAAACAATCCCGATGACTCACAGCCTACAAGCCACGTTCCCAACAGTCCATAACATCTTTGTTCCTTTCTATGATGAAGAATCAAAGAACTACGTCGTCACACATGAACAGGCTATTGATGTTACAGCAACGCTACGGAAAATGTATGAATCAGCAATCAACATCAACTACAAAGGATTTGGTGGCGCAGGTTCTATCTTCAAAGACCAATTGGTTCGCTTTTCTCAAACCGATGAAGGCAAAGCATACGGACTACAAGCAACGCGCAACTTTAGATTGGGTGGTGCGATTCACTTTGAAACAGACGCACAAGCAGAACGTTTCCTATCTGATTGGACTGCTGCTCGCAACAAACTGGATGAAGAATTACAACTGGAGGGAGCACAATGAAATGGATTGAACTACAACACGACGAAGACAAGCCGAGCCGAATCGCTGAGTACACAGACGACGATGTCGGATGCTACTTCGATGGAGCATGGGGATTCACACGTAATGCTAAGCGAGTGATTGACTTTGCACATAAGCACGGTTGTCTCTTTACATGGGACGAACTTGCTGACGTGGACTTCACGGCAGTAGTCATCGACATGACCGATGACCAGTTCGACGCATTGGTGTTTATGACTGACTTTGCAGAAGACTGGCTCAACGAGAACACACTGCGACCACCCTTCATCGAAGGACAGCGTGAGTACTATCTCAACTGGGCATGGGAAGATGGCGACTTCGGACTATGGAAGTACGACTGGAACGGTGAACTCGTATGAACGTAACAGAATCATTGAAGCACGTCACAATAGAATTGGGTCATGCAATCATGGAACACAGGAAAGCGAATGCTCCTCAAGTGATTATTGATGAACTCGTTGCAGCATGGGACCACCTTGCATCAGCAATAGACATACTCGACAGGAGTGATGAATGATGGACTACACATACGAACGAACATGGGTGGGGATTGAAACCCTACTTGAACAAGTCGAGCGAGAACTCGCACGACGCAAAGAAGCGTCCTTCGATAGAGACCTCTCAACGAAGGAGCGAGCGCATCACATGAGGAACTACAAGGGATTGCAAGGTGCAACCTATGCACTCCGTTGGGTACTCGGTGACCGAGAGGTAACGAAGCGAATGGTATTAGGAGATGATTGAATGACACAAACAAAAACAGAATGGAAAGAACAAACGAGCAAGATTGGTTGGACAGATGTACCACTCAGCGTGAACAGACTACTTGGTATTTTCAAGTACTACAACCGTTACATCAGTGCACCTGAGATACGACGAGAGGAAGAGATGAAACGACTCACTGACATGAGTGAGGAGAGCATCAAGTCAGGTATGGCTTGGCTCAAGGAACACCGAAGGCAATACGCTTTCTCATCGAAGAACCCACGTGGTTACAACCGTGATGTACAGTACGTGAGACTGAACGTACCATACACACGCTACCAACTATATGGAGGCAACTACCGTGGCATCACATCAACGATTCGGTGGAACCAATTCAACATCACGCGTAAAAGGATGAAGGAGTGGCAAGCAATCGTTGATGCACACTGGGCCAAGCGTGCTTCATTCATTGACCAAGAAGCATTGCGAGTACAGCAAAAACATCTTGCAAACATTGTGCGCCGAGTTGAAGACGAAGAGAAGAACGCCAAGCAAGTGCTGTCGCAAGAACAGATTCGTGAGGGCGTACTCAAAACATTTGACGCGTATCGATGTGGTAACACAAGCAGTTCACATGGTGCATGGTCGTTCGGCCTATCGTACTGTACACGGTACATCGTGTCCGACCCTGACCGTTGGGAATACAAGAAACTGGACAAGGAGTACAAGGCTGGTGACCTCATGGACGAGCCTGACTACGAAGAGATGATTCGGAAGATTGTGGATAGCACTTACGTCACTGACGACACATTGGTGGTGCAGTTACCTGCTTTGGCTGAGCGCTTGGTCGCTGCAAAGAAGATTCAGTATCAAGCGAGCAAAGACTGGCACGAAGTGATGAACGACATTTACAACAAGATGAAGGAGATGATTGAATGATGGAGATAAAACATTGGCAAGACATGACAGAAGAAGAACGAGAGATTGACAGTAAGCGACCGTACAGTTCATGGACGCTTCGTCGCATCTTTGATGCGAACAACAACAGAATGTTCGTTGACCAACAGACACAAGACAAGTGGAAGAACCACTACGGCATGACTGTGAAAGAGTTGATTCAAGAACTGGCTGGCTGGCACCCTGACCAACCCGTCGTCTTGCGACAAGAAAGTTCGTGGAACTTCGTACGCAGTGAGGACGTTGGTATCAAGCCCGGACTCATCCCACCGAATGCGAGAGAAGAGGGTGAGGAATGCCGAGCGAACATCTTGGTAGGCAAGGCTCCGAGCATGGAGGTTGTCTGTTTGTACGCTGAGGGCTACGACCCTGAGACGGTTGACCCATACGAAGCACAGGAATACATGGAGGAGGAATGAATATGCCACTGATAGTAGGAATAGAGAACGCAACAGAAAAGGGCTTTGCCCCGAACGAGATTGAACTGCTCCACTCATTTGAGATGGGAGCACTTGCGATGACCGCAGGGATTGGTCGAATCAATCCTGACATCGAGAACTCAACAGACCGATACAACAAGATTGGTGTGGATGAAGCGACTGAACGATTCAGTGTAGCCATCCATGCTTGCAAGTTCGTCGGATGTGCAGCAGGTCGATACAAGCCTGACGAAGATGAGGAGTTGACCGAATGGCAACAGGAACTTCAAGCATCTGAGCGACTGCTCTTTGATGTATTGAAAGACCGAGACTTCGTACAGCGCATGGCTGACAATGAATGGTCGTGCAACGTGGGTAACACTTCACATGAGGAGTTCCAGTTCACCATCATGAAGCGTGTGGCTGAGGACACATGGCGTGACGCAGGGTACAGACGACAAAGCGACTGCTTCGTTGGAGCACCGACGCTCACATACAAACGCATTCGCAAGGACGCTGAGTTGATTGAATCACTCGTCACGGACCATCTCCGAGGCAACGAAATCTTTGGCTACTCAAGTCGGATTTGCAAGGATGACCTCCTTGAACACTACACTGAGGAACATCTCAGTTACGACACTAGCAAGCCACTGTCCAACGGCATGTATCTTCACTGGGATGACGATGCTTACGAGTGGTCACTCAAGGACACACCACAGGAGGAATAATGATGGACGAACTACTTGCACACTGCGGAGTTGATTCAGCCATCGAGTTGATTCAATATAACTTAGATGTGGATGAACTGAATGACTTGCTTGAAGAATTGATAGCAAATGACCAAAGTGGTATCGTACGAGACCTCTGTGAAGAGATTGCAAAACAGAGTTACAATTGGGTTGACTGGGAACGGTTACAATCTGACGCCGAAGATGCTGCTTATCAGCGACTAAGAGACATGGAGGAATGAATATGATACACACAGTATTTGCCGCAGCAGTGATTGACGGTGAATTGAGCATCGTATTGGAAGGACCCGACGACGACCACCCACACCGCAATAGGTTGGGTGTGCTTGGCATTGCACAACATTATCTGATTTCAATGCTCAAGAACTATCGTGACGGCGACTTACTCGCCCACATCATTTGGGCGAACGACGAGGAGGAATGAACATGACACAAATGAGATTATCGATGGAATTTTGGAACACAACAGAAGAGCGAGCGAAAGAGATTGCGAACATTGTCTGGGCAGCCTTACGAAGCGAAGGGATAACATTTGATTACGAAACCACCGGTGGAGTCCGCATGTTTGACGTGGACAACGAAGGAAGGAGAGTGGAACAATGAACATTGACGATTTGAAACAGAAAGTAAAGACACTGGAACATGCGAAAGACGCAGTCGAATACGTACTGCATTACATCTCGGAGGCTGAGGAATATTGCAGTCAAGTTGGTATTGACGGTTCGCACCACGGGGAGATGGAGTACAGTGATGTGCTTTGTCGAATCGAGGATGAACTCAACAACATTGAGGATGCACTTGAACTACTGGGCGTGACACTATGAGTGGAACAATCATAGCCTTGCGAAAGGCACAGAAAGAACTCAAGCGACTACGTGAGTTCCGAGACAAAGTACTCGGAGCATGGTTCGACATGCCTAACAACGGGAGAAGTCTTACGTACTTGCTCGATGAATTGGGCTACCTCGATTACACTCCGCCACATGTTCTTCCGCTTGGTCGATACAGTTTGAAAGAAGAATGGCTTGCCCATGCAGCCCCGTGGTGTGACATGGAAGATGAGGTGATTGAATGAACGAGAACTACGAACTAATGTTGGATGACACAGGTAACTTGATTGTGTGCCTTGAGGCAGACTATCGACCTTCCATTGGATTAATCGATGAGGAGTATGTGGATGTCGTACAAGACGTACTCAAAGAACTCAAGCAACTGCGTGAAGAGAATCGCTCAGTGCTCCTACGACTATACGAGTTGCAGGGCCAACTGAATACACTTCATAGAGGTGAGGAAGAATGAAAGTTGAGGTTGAGCAATACAGTGATAGGTTTGGTGCACGCGTTGCGTTGCGCTTTGCGTACAATGCTGATGCGAAGGATGCGCTCAAGAGTGCTTTGCCTTTCCCCCAAGTGAAGTGGGAAGGGGATAAGAAGGCATGGTCAGTGCAGCAAGCAAGAGGCACTATCATCAAGGCATGTGAAGTGCTGGTAGGGCATGGGTATGATTGCTCCGCCCTGTATGCATTGGTGGGTGATGCTGATGTGCGCTCGCCCAGTGATGTGTGGGTGGAAGTGAATGGTTCCAATTTGGAATTGCACTGGCCTTATATTCCTGACGAGGGCTTGCGAGACTCAGTGCGACTGACGGTGCGTGCCATCTCAGGCCGACGATTCAACCCCGACAAGAAATGTTGGACTATCCCAATCGGACAGGCGAGAACACTGCACGGATTGTTGGAGGACATTTACAAACCACTGGCACAGGCAATCATCGACTGTCCACAAATCCAACAGGAGATTGAGGACAGCATCGAACGTGTCGAGATGAGTGGTGCTACTGAACTCAAGGAGGTTGATGCCGACGACCTGCGACGACGACTCAAGGAGGCGTTGCCCGACGGTCTTGAACTCTATCCATTCCAAGAGGTTGGCGTTGCGTTCGCTGAGGCGAGCGACGGACGTTGTTTGATTGGCGACGAGATGGGGATTGGTAAGACCATCCAAGCGATTGCATATGCTGCACTCCATCCGACCCAACGACCCATGATTATCGTCGCGCCATCAAACGTCAAGTACAACTGGCTCAAGGAAGTCAAACGCTGGATGCCTGACGAGACTGTGTCTGTTGTCAACACTGGTAAGCAAGCCATCGAAGACACCAACATTGTCGTCATCAACTATGACCTTGTTGGCAAACAAAGCGAGGCACTGCAATCATTGTGGGCGAAGATAATGGTCATCGACGAGGTTCACTATCTCAAGAACAAGAAGGCCAAGCGTACCGAAGCGACGATTAACTTGGCTCGCTCAATCAATAAAGTAATTGCGCTCAGTGGTACGGCTATCTCAAGTCGACCATCGGAGTTCTTCAACTCACTGAACACACTGCGTCCGCAGCAGTTCCCTTCCGATTGGGACTACAAGCAACGCTACTGCGACCCGTGGCACAACGGTTTCGGGTGGGACTTCACTGGTGCGAGTAACATCAAGGAACTGAATGAACGGACACGAGACCTGTGCATTCGCAGACTCAAGTCTGAGGTACTCACTGAGTTGCCCGACAAGGTTCGTCAGTTCATCCCTGTCGAACTGTCTAAGGCAGAGCGTGAGGAGTACGACCTGACCCAAGAGGAACACTGGCAAGTCATTGACTCACACCATGCTCGTGGTGTACCACTGCCCAAGGGCTACATGCTCAACATGCTGAACGAACTGCGTCACATTTGTGGTCGTATCAAAGTCCCGTTCGCTGTTGATTGGATAAAGCAATACTTAGAACAGACCGACAAGCAACTGGTTGTCTTCACTCATCACCGTGACGTGCTCAAAGGCATCGTCGATGGCATGGGTAAGAACTATACTGTGTCCACCATCAGTGGTGATGTCAACAGCAACGAACGGCAGTTGCGAGTCGAAGCCTTCCAAGCGGGTGAGATTGACGTACTCGTCTGTAACACCATGGCTGCGAAAGAAGGTATCACACTCACTGCGGCTGACACCGTTCTCTTCCTTGAACGAGAATGGGTGCCAACCGATGAAGAACAGGCCGAGGACCGTGTGTATCGCATTGGTCAGGAGAGTCAAAGCGTCAGCGCTGTTTACCTATCCGTTGTGAACAGCATCGACGAGCACTTCGACAGGGTTGTCGAAGCCAAGCGTGAAGTCGTCCGAGCAGTGCTCGATGGCGGTGACGTGCAAGAGCGACAGAGTTTGGTCAAGGAGTTGGTCAAGCGATTGAAGCAACAGAACGGATGGACAATGGAGGAATAGAAATGAAGTACGAAGGAATGTACAGAGAACTGTATGCTATCGTGACTATGCAAACACGCTCAGAAAGAGTTGGAGCATTTTACGAATGGCACATGAAACACAAAGGAAGTGAAGAAGAATGATTGACACAGACAAATACGAAGGGTTACTTTATGAATTGGAAAACAAACTAATGCAAAGGATATCAGATGGGGACCGACCTTCGGATATTGACCTTGAAGGGGTAGTAGGGGAAGTCCATGACCTCACTTCTGATTCAGGAAGTAGCGGTATTTTCCTAATGCTGATGAATGACGGGAGTGAATGGCTACGAATTGCAGTGCGTGAAGAGGTCGAGGGATTCAACGAGGTTATTGACGCTATGACACAGGAGATAGAACGTTGGCAAGCGATGCGTCCGAATCAACTTCGGGAATGCCTATGGTGGTGCTACGACTTGAAACGCTTTGGTAAGGAAATCAACGACGAGGATTGGGGCTTCATCGGGCGACTATTGGGAGCAGATACCGACCACAACGACAACGAATGGAGTGAAGAAGAATGATTGACACAGACAAATACGAAGGACACACACCCGGCCAGTGGTCGGTGACATCAATCCGTGACGGAAGCATACCTTGGAACACGGCTGACGAGGAACTGTGTGCAGATGCACCACTTCTCCTTGAAGCGTACAAGCGTATGAATCGCTTTGCTCATTGTGCTATGAACTTCATGTCCAAGCATGATTTACATTTTCAATTCTTGAATGAGCATGGTGTTTACACCGCACCTGACGGTGGTTCAATTTCTATGTTTATTCCATACTCATACAAATGGGATGATGAAACCAAAGTATCAAGTGAATCAATTCAATTCACTGTAAGAGGTGAAGAAGAATGATTGACACAGACAAATATGAAGGACACTTAGCGAGCGAAGGACAGACTTGGGCTTGGTCTAAGTGGATGCTGAAAAACGCTGAAACGATTGAACAACACAAGGCTACCTCTGCACTACTGAATGACGCACCACTCCTCCTTGAAGAAGTGAAGAGGTTGCGTGAGGGTATATTGAATGTCATGGCAGGTATTTACGATAACATGTATGACATGAATCAAGCGTTGGACAGGGTGATGAAGAATGATTGACACAGACAAATACGAAGGACACACACCTGCACCTTGGAAGTGGATTATTGATGACAAAGATACCTACCTTTCTTGTTTTGATAATGACATCAAGGCTGATGAAAACCTCATCGCAGACGCACCACTACTGCTCGCAGAAGTCAAGCGGTTGCGTGAAGGTATCAAAGAAGTAATTGATGTCCTCTATGAGTGGGACAATGGAAAATACGTTGGTATGATTATAGGACTGTCGGATTTGATAGAATGAAAACAATAGACGAACACATAGAAACATTAGCACAAGAAGCACGAGACTTGGAGAAGAAACTGACGCTGATGTCAGACCTCAAAAAGTGCATGAGAGAAGGACACACATGGCAGTTCACAGTTGAGGACACGTTCTCAACAGTGGACAGGGTCAAGTTGTTCTGTACCAACTGTGGTGCGGAGTGGACTGCACCTTCATCAACATCGAAGATTGTGAACAACAATGCTCACAACTTGGGCATCGACTTGGCTGACCTTGAGCAAGAAAAGGAATCCAATACCCCTGACGAAATCACTCAGCCGAGCGCTTCATATTACAGCACAGACCACAAGGATGTATCCAAGCCGTTTGACGAATACGACAAGAGCAAACTATTCAAACAGGTGGGCGAGGAATGATGACGAAAGCATGGAACGGCAAAAGGAATGGTGGAATTAGCAAACTTGCCGTCGAGAGAGTCAACCAACTAATGGATGATGGTGAAGAACGTAGCGTCAACGAAATTATAGATGCACTTTTGTCACAGAAAACCAACAACAAGTCGATTGCTCCTAAGTATACCGTACCTACAAGAAATGAACTTGCACGCATGTTGAAAAAGGTGAAATACGCTCGACGAATAGCACGCAAGAGTGTACGATTACAAAATGGTATGATGCATCAATACCAAGAGACACGATATAGAAAACAATAATACGAGTCCATCGATTTTGGGCTGCCCTATTTAAAGAAGCAAGAAAGATAGGGTTGCCAACTTCCCCAAAAATTAGGGGACTAATCGAGACGATTGAAACAAACAATTGAAATAGAACGAAAAAGAGGAATGAATATGACAGGAACAACTGTAATAGGAAAAGTGACAGAAAGCGGTCCGAACGGGTTTACCATTGAGTACCCGTCAGTGGCTGGATTGAAAACGGTAACCATCCCGATGGGTGACCTACAGCGCTATGAGATACTTGGCGACGGTCGAGTCGCCTTGATGGTGTCAGACAGTGTAGGTGAACTGGTTGGCGATGACGCCCCGTACATTGTAACGGCGAACGACATTGCGATAGCCGGTGCGCTTGAGCATGGTGAGGACATGAGTACCATCACCATCGAGCCACAGGAAGAAGTGCAAGACGAAGTACCTGCCTTTGAAGCGGGTGAAGTTGAGGTGTCTGTCTCAGACAACGGCGAGGTACTCGTCGCTGAGGTCGGTCCCTTCGACGACATGCTGTATAGCGGTGGACGCAAGAACAAGGCTACGGCTGACTGGGACTTCATCCCAGTCGAGAAGATGGGTCACATTGTCTTTGACGATGTTGAGTCTAACATGGGTCGAGTGGCACGCATCAACAACCTTGATGGCAAGCCAGTGGTCAAGCACGTCTTCAACCCGAACTACAAGTCTGAGGCTCGCCCTGCGGGTGCTCACCTTGGGACATTCAGTCCGTCGTACTACGCCATGCCATACGCCAAGGGCTTCCGCCCTATCTTGGAACTGGCTGCGAAGAACGGATGGAATGCCAAAGTCTTCGCTTACGAAGAGGGCAAGAAGGCACGGCTTGACTGTGACGTATCGAGCAGTGTCAACTGGGACGACTACGCCAATTCTCATCTTGGACAGAAGTGGCAAAACCACGGCTTCATGAAGCAAGGTGATTACCGCATCGGCTTCTCAGTGCACAACAGTCTTGATGGGTCGTCGGCCTACAAGGTCAATGCGATTGCCATGCGACTTGCCTGTACCAACGGTATGGTTTTGGGCAAACAACAGACGCTGTTCAGTCTCAAGCACACTGAGGGTGTGATGGGCAACTTCGACTTCCAAGGTCTTGCATCCAAGATTGATGCAGTCATTCGTGAAGCGATGATGGAACTGGCCGAGGTTGAAGCGATGCGAAACATCGAAGTCAGCGCTGAGTCGTTTGAGAAACTCCTCACCCTGTGTGAGAAGCATGACCTCATCACCAAGCCACGTGTCCACCGTGACGACAATGCCAACATCAGCCACCTCACCGGTGGTCACATGTGGCGAGTCGCCATGGACGGATGGACAAAGCCTGCGAACCACTGGGTGCGTGTCCAAGAAGAGGACAAGAACACCCTGTACCACGTTTACAATGTGATGACTGGTGCGATTACACACAAGCCTGTGTATCAAGACAACGACCAGTACAAGAACAAGCCACTTGAGGGCAAGAAACTTGGATTCAATCAGATGGACAAGCGACTGCACGCAGCACACAAGATGCTTCGTGGTGTTGCTGACCAAGTCCAATCGGCATGGATGGTCGACAGCGGCAACAGCGTGATTGCGCCTGACAACCTGCGAGACACATCATCCGAACTCATTGAGGGTGTGCTTGCAGCAACCCCTATGATTTCGGAGGTCATTTACTGATGGCAGACAGAATGCGAGCACAAGACTTTGACAGCGACGGTTACTTCTGTCCTGACGGTGAGGCGAGATACTCACTGCTTGGACACCCGATTGCCATACCTGCGATGGTTACCTACAGCGGAAAGACTGAGCACGAGGAGATTCTCCTCAGCGCTCAGGTTCCCATCGGTGACTGCCCACGGTGCGGTGAGCGAACCGTTGGTGACACACTCATCTTTGCAACAAACCAGTACAGGCTGCTCGTATTGCGCTGCTGCGACAGAGTCATTTGGACGACTGAGGAATTTTTGAAGGAAAAGAGGGAAGAAAATGGAGAACGAACTGAACGAGATTTTGAATAACTTACAGCCATACCAAGTGTGGGACTTGACCGGACAAGGTCTTGTGTACATGAAAGGTGAAGGTGACGAACTGAAACTACTTGCGACATTCAATTCAATGGATGCTGCGAAGGTACATGGCGTCATCAAGGGTGAGGTCGAGAAGAGGGGATGGGTCCTTGACGAATCAGAAGCCCGTGTGATTGGCGACCCTGATGAACAATTTGAGTTCTCACTGGGACTCAAGCAACAGCAACTGGAGTCAATGCAATGCCCGAACCCTGAGTGTTCGCTACCGATTGCAGCCTACGGATTTGACCAAGCATCTTGGCGATTCTTAGGCGAGCAAGAAGGCACGGACGATGAAGGCAAGGCGCTGTCCTACGAGGACTGGGGCGTCGAGGTTCCCTGCTCAGTGTGCGAGCATCAGATTCTGTTGCCACCACGTGACTTTGAGTTACTTGTTGGCACAGACTTCTTGGAGAACTATCGCACTGAGGTTGTGACCTATCGGGTGGTTCATCCACCTGAGGCGGCTGAGATTGTCGATGCACGAGACGAAGAACTGGGGCGCATGGTTGTCCTTGGTTCTGTCTGTGGTATCAGCGGTGAGCGACTGCCGATTCACTTGCGTGGTCGGCCTGCGATTTACGAATGGAACGAAGAGGAGGAATGAACATGGGGTACAGGAACATGACAATACTTGCGTGCTTTGTAGCATCGAGAGGTATGAACGATTGGGACAGAACAGACATAGAGATGATGGTTGATGTCTGTGGTTGGGAAGCGGCTGATGATTTTTACGAACAATACGAGATTACGTTTGGTGTCAGTTGCGCTCAACAGCGGATATGGATTAACGAATTAGCAGAACAGGAGGAATGAACATGGGTTTTAGGATAGAAGACATTGATTGGCAAGACCAAGAAGTATACTTCACGCTACGTCGAAGCGATGGTGTGAAGGGAATGGTACAACTGAACATGTGGTCAATCATCGGGGATGATTGGGATGACCACATCAACTGGGAGGAGAACGGAGGCGAGTTGGAATGACTCGGCTGACTGTAGGTCAGAACTCATACTTGGATTTAGAATACGTCAACGAGCACTGGTGGCAGGTGATACACTCTCACCGAGTTCCCGGCGCACGCGTGGGTTACATGGTACGCAAGACGACGCGTGGCTACGAGGCGTTTCACAATCTGAGTGACGCAGGTCCACGAGTCATACTACCGAACCGATGCACGCTAACAGACGAGGAGGAGTGAACATGGACAGGAAAGACATTAGGGACGTGGGCCGTTGGTTCAACAGTTGGTGTGTAGCATACACCAATGAGTGCGGTAGTGTCGGACGTGATGAATTTATCGAGGATGCTTTGGAAGCATTGAGATACTACGTCTTTATTGAAATCGAGGAGGAATGAACATGCACGACTGGTATGGAAGAATGGACGCACAGATGTGGGAAGACCGAGCGAATGCATCGTATGAATGCGACGTGTGTGGCAAGATTGTCGATAGCGTTGAGGAGTACGATGTGGACGGCACGGTGGCTTGCTCACATTGCTTTGCACTACGAGAGGAGGAATGAACATGGTTGGAAGAAAAGGAATAATGGATTTTGGACACGCAGTGTTGGCGTTTTGTGAATACTATTGCGACCCTGATGAATTTCCCGCGCTGGGATTCAAAGGTGACGTTGATGAGAGTGAATTTTTCAAAGCATTTGAGGGTTGGATTAGTGCCTATCGTGACGCAGGTATGAGGTGATGAACATGACAGAAGAAACATTCAGGCAAAAACTTGCAAGAGAATCAAAGGAACGAAAGGCGAAGGCTGAGGAACGACGCCTCGCAGCGTGGAACAAGCGCAAGGCTTTGACATTCAATCAAGCAATTGACAAGGACTTGTTCACTGTCGAATGTTGTAACGGTTGTGGTAAAGAAGCAACTCGACTTTACATTCAGTTAGAAGGCATGTATGCGAGCAGTCGATACTGTCGAGCATGTGCTGTGAAGAAACTCAAGAGTGAGCATTTCTGAGGAGGAATGAAGAATGACACAAACGATTCAATGGCGAAGGCCATGTACAGAACGCAAATGGAAAGGTCAGGCTGAGGTTGTACTCAGCACGGTGACCAATGAAAACGAGCCTGACGACTATCGCATGGACATCCGTATACGTCGCATTGCCGACCATCCTTCGGGGGCAGGTTGGACAAAGCAAGGTGTTCGGATGAGCAAAGAGGATGCGTACTCGCTGGCTCAGGCTATCATGAACTCGATTGATGAGGTGAAAGAATGAGAGTCGAGGTTGTCCCGATGTGGGGACTGAAACTACGAGCACTGATTATCGAAGAGGGCGACGAGAGTCAGCCCTGTGAGAACTGCGGCAAACCGATGTGGCAACACGAGGACCTTGCCAAAGAGGATGTTGACTGGTGCATGAATTGCAACGACGAACAGAACCGAGCGCACATGACAGACACTGAACTGAGCATGTGGACGATTGACCAACACAACAAAGGAAAGATTGTGGTGGTTGTAACAGGAAGTGAATAGAATGATAACGAAAGAACAATGGGCGGACAAAGCCCTACACGTAGCACGATTCGGAACGAGCGCATCATCAGGTGAACACGCAGCATGGGAGGGCTTACCCCTTCTTCGCAAGGCACTCAACGTACTGTCAGCGCTTGACCCGAACCACCGACAGGGTGTCGTGGACATTGTATTGGCTTGGCAGTCTGATTATCACCAACAGTTTTGGGAAATACTACAAGCAATGCGGACAGCACACGCTGAGGAAACTGAACGACAGAAGATGATAGAATGATAATTACAATTGAAGTAACAGAAGAAAAGGAATATGAAATCGAACACGACGACGACTACTACATTTGCGAAACAATATTGTGGGATATGCGTGAACAGATTGAGCCTCCGAGACATGGTTTCGTTATGTATGCATCAAGCGGAGCCGAGTATAATCTTGAGGAACTGCTTGAGGAAGGGTGGAAGCCCGAAGACCTCATGGTGTGTACCATTGCAGGTAACGACACAGTATGGCGATACGAAGGTGAAGAAGAATGATGAAATTAGAAGACATGAAACAATTTGCAGCATTGACTGATGAAGAACGAGCGACGGCTATCCGTCGTGAGGAATTGAGACTGGAAGCGATTGAGGAGTACGACTCAGAGTGGTACAAGCCTGACAGTTGGTCTTCGTTCTTAGAACCTGACTGCGGTTGCGGTGACCCTTACTGGTCGTTGGACAAAGAGGGACAAGAAGGACTCCTCGTTTGCTTTGACAGCAAGGGTAACATCGGCTCCGATATGTGGGAGAACGTTATGATGAGGAATCTTTGGTGCACTCACTGTAGCGGTAAGCCGAAGGCTCCTCAGTCTTACATTGATGACTACATCGCTGAACACATGGAAGTGAATGAATGAATGTAAAGTTGTACCCAACCATGACGTGTCCTGAATGCGGCGGGTCGTTTGACATCGGTTACGAATACTGCCCGTCTTGTAAAGAGGAGGAATCAGAATGAACATATTCGTATTAGACTTAGACCCCACAGTAGCAGCACGAATGCACTGCGACAAACACGTACCAAAGATGTGCGTCGAGGCCGCACAGATGATGGCATCAGCCCTTCACAGGCACGATGTACCTCATGACTCTATGCCACTTACCAAGAGTGGTACGATGTACAAAGGTGGCTACAAGCATCACCCATGCACAGTATGGGCGGGTGAAACTCGTGCCAACTTCTTGTGGCTTGGAGTTCATGCTGTTACATTGTGCAATGAGTACAGCCAACGCTTCGGTAAAGAACATGCTTGCAACCAACCTATCCTACGAATGATGGAACTTCAACATGTTATTCCTGACCATGACATAAATCGTGGTACACTCGGACTAACACAGTTCGCATTGGCTATGCCCGATGAGTACCGACCTGAACCTGTCGATGGTGAGATTGTATACCATGCTTATCCCAAGTTTGCCATCGAAGCATACCGTCGCTATTACCATTCCAAGCAGTTCGCTAAGTGGGAGAAGGGTACACCTGCTCCCGACTGGTGGCGAGGCGTGGAGGTGAAGGCGTGACGAAGAAACCATTGTGTGAATGTGGACGCAGAACTAAGGTCGCTTATTGGCGACCAAGTGGAGATGAGCGAAGGCTAAGAGGTGGAGGTGACAAGGTACAACCTATTGGTTTCCTTTGCCTCACATGTAAGGTTTTCATTTGGAAAGAAGAAAGCGTGGAGGTGACGGCGTGAAAGGAACAGATGTAGTTTGGAGTAAAGAGATGAAGGACATGGCAGTTTATTGTATGACAAGTACTACCGCAATTAATAGCATGGCATGTTACTTAGTTGAAAATATCGCAATGAAAGATAAAGAAATGGAAGGGATTGAATGCAGTGGTGATTGTCGGCATGAAATAGACATTTACAATGCAGCATTGACTAAAGTAATTCAAAAGTCGAAGCACTTCAAAAACATAAGGAAGTTTTTACAAACGGCTTCTGAATACTACTGTCACAATTACTATCTTGATTTTATTAATCATCTAAAGGAATGGAACTTGGAGGTGACGGCGTGAGTAAAAGGCAGTACCATTCACTTAAGATGAGTTGGTATTGTATGGAGTGTGGTGATGAACAAGAGCCATACTTCATCGAGCGAACTCCAAAGTGGGACGACCACGAAGGAGACATGGAGTGGGGCTTGTGCCCTGCTCATGGTGATTCAAACCAACTTCGCCAAAGAGTCAAACTACACAAAGAGCACATCAAGTATGTCCCAAAGAGTTGGGTCATTCGATGGAAAGCCGACGGTGAATTTGATTGGTCTGAGTTAGGAGATGAAGAAAGCGTGGAGGTGACGGCGTGAGCATCGTTGACTTTAGCGAGCACGGCTCAATCATCGTCCACAAGGACATCGTCGACGGCGGACTGATGCAGTTCATTCCCGACGACGGTAAACAATCGACTGCACGAAAGATGCACAAGATGCTCCTTGAGTGGGGCAAGAATAATAACAGGGAGATTGGCCTGATGGTCACTGCCAAGGAGGGATGGCCCACACCGTGTGCCATCGTATTTCAAAAGGAGATGAAAGAATGAGCAAAGAATACATTGAAGACAGAATTGAACAACTGGAACGAGACAACGAATCGCTGCGTGAGCAGGTCAAAGACTTGATTGCTGAGGTGAATGATTTGTATGAACGTGAGAACAAGACAGTGACTATGTTACTGGGCGCTGTCAAAGAGTTGCAAGCAAAGGTGGCTGAGCCACATCAGTTAGCATATCCGATTGAGTGATTGAATTGCTTCTATCGACCGCTGCTGAGGCAGCACGCACACTCCGTAGGTTGTACTATCGACGCAACAGCGACGACAGTGCGGCTGACTTTCGTGAGTCCATGCGTGCCGTGTCTGATATGGTTGAGCAATCAGCCGAGGACTACGAGGACATCATTGACATCTTCTTCCCGAAGTATTCACGACACCCTCGCCAGTTCATTTCAGACAGCCACATCAGGGAGTCGGTTTGTCGAGAACTTGGCATCTCAGGTTTGGTGTGGGATGAGGCATTGGCGGGGCAACCCATCGTGCCGACGCTCGCATCGGAGAGCAATGAGGAGCCGAGCAACTTGACAGTCAAGCAAGCGATGATGCTGATGCACCGACTGAACGAAACACCTGTGTTGGATGTAGCCAAGCAACTCAGTCAACTTGAGGCTGAGGCGTTTTGGTCAAGGGCGCTGGGCGAAGCCCCGCCTTATCCAATCGACCGTTTCATTCAGCGCTGTTCACATCTCACTGGCAGTAGGGCACTGAGCCTCAAAGCAGTGAGGCGCATACTCGACACGATGTCACCCGCTGAGTATCTTGTAAGGACACTTAAGGATGAGAGCGAGGAGGTCAAACCCCTCGACCACATCCAACCGGGTCAGCCGTTTCGTGGACCAGTGTTCAAATCATGGACACAGACAACCGCACCAAGCAGCAGTTATCTTGAGGTCATCAAGGCGCAGCGCCGATACCTGCACGTCGTGGAGTTCCCTGCGGGGACACTGCGAGGTACACTGTACAATCAGGACAAGCAACCTGTTGGCAAGATTGACACGTTCTTCTTGCCGACTCAGACAGTTGGTGTCTATGAGGTTGGGGTGTCAGGTAATTCGATTGTATCAATCAGCGACGTGTTGTCGATGGGTCAGGACTGGGAAGTGTACAAGCGACCCTATCGAGAGCGCATCGAGGTTCTCAGCACGGCAACCTTCAAGGTACCCATCAAGGTGGGTAGGCTTCTTGAAGAGGGTGAGAACTTGACGAACGCACTGATAGCCATCAACGACAACGAGCGACTGCGTCTCAAAGACGGTGGTCCCTTCGACATCGGAGGGCATGGTGGCTACGTTGTGATGGACGGAGCATATCAGATTCACTTACTCGGTCTTTCTGTAAGGAAGGATGCGGAGTATGAAACGCACTTAAGGCTCGGAGTCTTGGACGGCTTCGACCCATACCAAGTGCTTGAGGTTAAACTAAACGCCTCAGTTGCCAACCACCTGAGGACAAGGTTGGCGAAGAACGGAGTCCTCGTCGGTAATCACTGGATGCCGATTGAAGAACAGGCCATTGTATTGGTTGGGCAGGTCAAAGACATGAACCTGTCAACCATGTCGATGGTGGGCGAGGTAATGTATGTTGACGACAACCTTGGGTTCAGTGATACAAGTCAACTAACAGACCTTATCGAAATGGTGTAATTTTGGTAGGGCTATTTAAAGAAGTAAGAAAGAGGGAATATGATGACCGAAGTTTGGAGAGAAAAATACAGACCGGAACTTGTCGACCAAATGGTTGGTTGTCAAGAGTTGAAAAGAGATTCACGAGAATGGACGGCGGAAACGACACCGCCGTGCCTTCTCTTCATAGGACCGTCAGGTGTGGGCAAAACAACGGCGGCGATGGCGTTGGCAAGGGGAGCATTGGGGAGTGCGTTTGACCCTGCTAACGTCATCGTCACCAACGCCAGTGACGACAGAGGTATTGGGTACATCCGAGATGAACTCAAGCACATTGTCTCACAGAAAGCACTGATGGCTTCACATCGCTACATCATTATGGATGAAGCGGAATCATTAACGAAGGATGCACAGAAGGCACTCCGTCAAATTATGGAAACGAGTCACAGGACTGTACGATTTATATTAACAGCGAACGACATGGGTGGTTTCCATTCAGCAATAATAGACAGGTGTCGAGTGTATCATTTCAAGCCCATGACATCTGATGAAATAGAACAGGTGGCATTAAACATTCACGAGCAAGAGCAATTACCTGATGCATGGAAAGAGTATTACAGAAACTTGGGTTCTTATTACTCCGGTAGTGCAAGGAAAGTAGTTGACACATTGCAGTCTTTGTCAAAAACCGACGACGCACTAATGGAACACATCCGTGGTCGTGGTAACAACATGGCGAAGGCTGCACTTAATTTAGCAGGCGGCGACTATAAGTCGCTTGCTGCATATATTCTGCGAGAACTTGAAGAAGGCAACAACCGCTTCGGAACATTAAAGAAGTTGAGGTTCCGAGCACGACCCCTGCTGGAAGAGGGAGAGGAGTGGTATGCGTTTATGAGAACATACGGTCGTTTTATTTTAATGACCAACGAATGGCCTGATGACGATATAGCATTCTTTGAGTATTTCGTAGCAACCCTAAAACAAAACATGGAAGTGAAACAATGAATGATGAAGTAATGGAACGTATAAAAGCATACGCAGAAAGAACTGGAAAAGAAGAAGAAGAAGCAAAACAAGAGTTTGCACGGTGGCTCCTTGATGAGTTCGGTGTAAGTGATTGGGAAAGTGAAGACCCCTATCTGTTGACAGAATGGGCTGAGATGTTTGTCATCGACACACGGAACCTTGGACGAAGTGGCAGCGGTGGTAACCGTGATACGATTCAATTCGTAGGTCATGTACTTGGATTGAACGACGCCCCGACCGACCTACGCCGACGACAGCGAGAAGAGGCCGTGAACCTCTTCAAGCGTGACAGCAACCGCGCTATCGAGCAAGGCATGATTGGCATCCTCAAGGCGAAAGAGGGAGTATGGCACGTCAACGGCGAGCCGACCAACGAGCGTGTCGATGGTGACAACCTACCATGGTTTGCACTTGAAGTTGACAACACGATGGTGGCTCTCCTCAACAACCGTGAGGGCACTGCCACCTTTGGTAAGCCGATTGCACCAACAAGCGAAGTACGCTACATGCACTTCCTTGGTAACGAAGTCAACAGTCTCATCGAGAACCCACGGCTATGGCGTATCGCACTAAGTGGTAAAAGCATGGAGGCCGAATACGAGATTGGTCAACTGTGCCAAGTCCAAGTTATTCCTCCGAATGACCCAACACGAGACACAGTATACACCAACCGTGACTTCTGTGACACAGTCACCTACATCGAGAACGACGGCTCCATGTCGGACTTCTCCGATGCAGCACGCTTTTGGGTCAGTGACAAGCACGACTCTTATGTCGACATGGCTGAACTCCTTGAAGCGTACGACGACCGAAAGATTGCCTACAACGATGGCTTCCTTTCGCCGACAATTATCACGAAGGGATATGTCAGCCGACTCAACAAAGAGGCGAACGACAACCAATACGACAGAACGGGGCGCAACTTCCGTCTGAGCATCACAAGCCTGAGCGCTCAGTCGAAGTATGGTCGAGAGTCCCCACTGTCCGAAATTACCGTATGGATTCCGGGCACCCTGAACGACGAGAACAATCCGTTTGAGTTCAAGAAGGGTGATGAATGGGTACCTTATGCTGAGCGCACACCAGTGCTCATCTGTGGGCAACTCAAGACACGGATGTTCCGAGACGACATGGTACCAAGCCTCACGGCCTTTGGTATCTATGTCCCTCCACGAACAGCACGACCGGGAGCAACGGGTGGAAACACAGACATCGACCAATTTTGAGGTGAAAGAATGACCGATTGTGAATGTGAAATACCAACAATGGAAGAAGCCATCTTTCGTGAATGCGAGGGATGTTTAGAACGATACGACATGGCTGTGGTAAACGGTCGTGTTGTCAACAACAATGGAGAAGTGATGAAATGAGTGGATTAGACGCATTGAAGGCAGCGCTGAACAAGGCTGTTGAAGAAAACAAAGAAGAGAAGAAGACCGAACCCCCTGTGCAATCTGAGCCAGTTGAGCCAGTTGCCAAGAAGGAGGCAGCACCTGCTCCAAAGAGTGGCGCTACAACGAACTACCCCGAACTGATGAACGAGTTCAACCAACAGACGGTTCAAGCGAAGTTCAAGCCGTCGACCATCTTCTGTGGCATTGGAGGTCACAGTGGTCGAGGCAAGACTGGTATCGCTATGGATGCCTTTGCACACTATGCTGAGGACAATGAGATGATGTGGTGTATGGACTTCGACAGTGGTGCTCTTGATTGTAAGGAGACCCACTACACAGACGACGACCGCTTCCGCCTTTGGAACCCGTGGTCGACACAGGTCGGCAACCGAACGGCGTTCGACTATCAGAAGACACACCAGCGTGTGATGGACATCTGTAAGTTCGCATTGGAGTATGCTCGCAACCAGCGTGACCCTGAGTGGGACAAGCCTCGATTGAAGGCGTTCCTTGTCACTGCGGTTGACCAGTTCGACCAAGTGTGTATCAACAACATGAAGATTTACGACCTTGAGATGGATGCAAAGGATGCGATTGAAGCAGCCGCCTCCAAACTCAACAAGGAGATTGGTTGGAACTGGAACATTCGTTCGACCCGATTCAAGCAACTGACTGCGTTGTGCCGACAGATGAACATGCTTGGCGTGGACGTCTATTGGGAGACGCACATCAAGTCAGCCGACGACGAGTACAGCCACGATGGTTGGAAGTTCGTATGGGAGAAGCAGGCCAACAACGACCTCACACAGATTCTGTGGTGCAAGGACACCAAGGTCCGTGACGAGGACGGCAAGGAGACGGGCGAGACTCGCTACTCCGCCGAGTTCGTCAAGGTCAAGACCAACCCGAACTTGCAGGGTCAGGAACGCACCTTCTTCGTGACGAAGAAGGGACAGAACGCTGAGTGGTACGGCTTGCCGGAACTACGGGACAGGACCCTGTGAGGCGTATGCCTACCTTTGAAGCGGACAGAAAGGCACTGATTGGCTTCGTTGACACCTTTGCTAAGGGTGTCGATGACCTCGTACTTCGGGTATCGTCGGGCACTATCATCGCTGCCGTGGGCCAATTGACGCACTACTTGCGAAAGGGTATGCCCTGCACCAGTGATGATGAGGGTCACATATACGTGAGCGATGTCGCTCGCCTCTTGGCCTTCCTCAAGTCGGTGACATCAGCCGACGTCACAGTCAACCAACGAGGTCGAGGTCGGCCCTTGCACGTCAAGGGTGGCAACAGCAACCTTGAGTTGCCGACCAGCACATACATTGCATCGGACAGTGACGTCAGCCTGATTGAGAAGATAGTCAAGAAAAGCGAGGAGAGCATGTGGACGTCCTTCGGGAACGCACCACTCCCTGCTGAGGCTGTGGTCGACGGGTCTGACCTGTACCCACTGGCGAAGGCGACGAAGGTGATAGGTAATCTGTTTACCTGTAAGGCCGAGTTGCGACCGAAGGACAGTGACTTCACGGTCATGGCGTCCAAGTCAAGCAAGGGTAAGATGTTCGTCAACGCTGAGGCTGAGCAAGTGTCGGGGGACAAGGAGTCGTATGTATCGCACTTCGCTCACTGGTTGCCTGACCTGTTAGGTACGGTACCGAATCAGAACGTTTCGATTCACATGGGTGAGAACGCCCCCCTCGTCATACGAGGGCGCAACGACGACTTCCTACTCATTGTGTTTGACCAAGAGGTGGACGAATGAAGCGATGGTTCTGTATCAAGTGTAAGACATTCTCCACCTTTGGTGGCTTTTGTCCTAAGTGCAACATCTCACGCATTTTGAAGGAGGTGGACGAATGAGATGTACCGCTATTATCAAATCGGGCAAAGCCAAAGGTCAACAATGCCCTCATCCCGCACATGTAGGTTACAAATCAATCGTTTGCTTGAAACACTCAAGGCGTACTGAGTACGATTCTGAAATTTACATAGCGTATAGAGACGGCAAAATAGATTACGAAGAAGCCATGAGGAGGACGAAGGAATGAGAAAATGTTCCAAGCGTAAGTGCACACTACCGGCTCGACGAGGCTTCCGCTTCTGTGCGGGGCCTCGATGTTCCGAACTGTGGAAGAAGGAGAAAGAAGAGGAATGACGCAAATGTGCATTGATTGCAAAAAGCGACCAATCACAAGGTATTGAAAGGCGAGAAAAGCAAACTACAGTTGGAACAAGAACAAGAGGAGAGAGAAAAATGAATGAAATACAAAAGCAATATGCATCAGCAAACAGTCTGATTATCGATTTGAAAGAAGTGGCATCCATGCAATGGATTGTCATACCGGACGAGTTGGACGACAGTCGAGTCATCAGCGTACGGTTTTACCTACGTGGGCACGGACAATACTTCAACCGACGGGTGTCACGTAAGAACTTGAAAGACTTGATACGTCGATACAAAGATGTCAACACCGATGTTCTGTGCATAGGTGAGGACGAATGAACATTGAAGAAGTAATCAAGTTCTATGAAAACACTTGGAAAGAAGGTCAAAGCATTCTTCGTTTGATACTCGATGATAAGGAACAATACATCGAATTGAAAAGACAAAATCCAAAATGGTCTGAACTGACCTTAGAGATGGCGAACTTAAACAATCAAGCACATCGGTTGTGTTCGATAATGAAATATACATTCTTGAATTCCACCAGTCACATGTTGGGTACGGGGGAAGAAGAGTGATTATCGAACAATACTATCCTGACCCTGAGGGCATGGCTGCGCTGTACAAGCGATGGCGCTCACCCGAAGGCGAACTGATTGAAGAGACGGTGACGGACTTTCAACCCTACACATGGGTAAGAGCCGACACCCCTCCCCGCCTTTTGACTCGGCTGAGCGAACGGTACTATGGGCTGACCATCGACCGTTCGTGTAAAGCGACTGGGCTTTACGGTGAGGACTTGATTCGTGTCAACGTGATGCGACCTAACGACCTGCACGGCGTGCGTCGTGAGATTGAGACATGGGAGGCCGACCTACGGTTGCCCGATAGATACCTCATTGACGAAGTCAGCGAGATGCCTGATTGGACACCACGTGTATGGCATCTCGACCTTGAGTGGGACCCTGTCAAGGGCTTCACTACGGTCATTGCTTTCACAGACAGCCACACCAATGAGAGTGTAGCCTACTGTTGGTCGGAACGCTCAGCAAGAGAGTTGGGCGACGATGAGTGCATCGACGAGGTGCGCCATGTAAAGCACGAGTATGAGGATGGCACTACCGCCGAGTTTTCATACAGGCGAGTGATTTGCAACTCCGAGCGTGCAATCTATACTCGCTTCCTCGACCATCTTGAGGAGGCTAATCCTGACGTCTTCGTTGCTCACGCATTGATGTGGGCTGACCTGCCACACATGGTAGGTCGATTGATGCAAAAGAAGTTGCTTGGCAGGGACGCCTATCGACGGCTCAGCCCACTGGGTCGGGTGTTGCGTCCACGTAAAGACAAGCGTGGTGGCTACGACTACACGGCGCAACCTGTAGCGGGGCGTCTGTGCTTTGACACTGCTGCCCCACTCAAGAGTGGTACAGGCTTTGAGCGTGTATGGAAAGACAGTGGTCGACCGCAGTTATCGAATCTCAAATTGGCGACCATCGCTGAGGAGTTGGGCTATGCCAACAAGTTCGATATGGACGTGTTCACAGGATGGTACGAACGATTCGACGAATACGTCGACTACTGTATGCAAGACGTTCTCTTGCTCAAGCGTATCGACGAGGACAATCACATCCTCAATTTTTACTTAGCACTACAGCGTTTCTGTGGTGTCATGTTTGAATCGTGTCACAACGTCACACGTTTCGCACGTGGCTTGCTCAGTCGCCGTACTGACAACAAAGCCCCCACATCTTCGGGTGCTGAGAAGGTGGAATACGAAGGGGCGTTTATCCCTCCACCCAAACCGGGTCGATACAAGGGAGTTGCCTGTGTTGACTACAAGGGACTGTACCCCTCAATTATCCTGAGTGACAACCTGTCGTGGGAGACGCAAGTCGACAACGCACGGCGAGGCGAGGAGAATATCAAGGAACTCAAGGATGGCACGTGTTGGGACCAGTCAAAGCGTGGACTGCTACCTACAATCGTCGAGGAGTTGTTTGAGGTGCGTGATGCCTACAAGAAGAACATGCGTGCTGCTGAGACCAAGTCAGAACGTTCAGGATGGAACACCATGCAACTCGCAGTAAAGCGTGTCATGGCGTCACTATACGGCATGTGCGCCAGCACCCACTGGGGGTGGGCAGCACCTGCCATCGCAAGCGCTATCACATCAAGAGGTCGAGAGTCTATTCGGTTCTTGATGGAGGAGTCTGAGGCTCAAGGCTATTCAGCCTTGTATGGTCACACCGACTCCGCATTTGTTCAGATTCCATTTGACGAGGCTGAGGCTCTCGCCAAACACTTGACTGACGAGGTTCAGCGGCAACTCGATGCCAGTCATTTGTTCGTTGAATTTGAGGCATACATGCCATACTGGATTGTAGCAGGTAAGAACCTGTACTACGGTATATGCTCTTGGCCTCCTGAGGACGAAGGTAAACCCAAGTCAGCACGATTCGGCAAAATATCAACACTCGCCCCAGTGTCGAGAACTTTGGAGCGAGACTTACTTACGGTTGTCTGTAATGGTGGGACGGAGAATGATGCAACTTCATTAGTTCGACCATTAGCAAAACGTATTCAAAACGGTGAGATACCTCTCAAAGATTTATGTGGTGTAACACGTATTCAAAAGCCCTTGAACAACTATGCTCCGAGTGTCGGAGTGCCGGGTGTAAAAGGTGCAAGATATTACAACGCTCACTTGGCCGAGCGATACAACGGGTCAAGATTTGACGAAGGTGACAGTGCTAAATGGGTATATGTAAAAAACGTACCTGATGGCCTACCTAAAACAGACATCGTGTCATTCCATGAAGAGAGTGAACTCGATGAATTTATACTCGACTATGATACTATGGTATTGAAACTAATAACCAAAAAGATTGAGCCTATATACAAGGCACTGGAGTGGAATATAGATTACGCTTCGGGTAAAGCAAAGCCCAAGTCTTATTGGTGATTCATTTAATATAATAGAATGTAGTCCCAAAGAAAAGGTGAGAAAAATGAGAAGCCGAAAAACAAGCAAAAAGGAAGCACGAAAGAATGTAATAGCGAACCAGTTCGGAGCAGACACGGTATTTACCCGTGAGGCTCTTTACAATATAGTAAAGAACAATTCGCTGTTTAAGGGAACAAAAGACAATAAGCAGTTAGTAACAAATGCACTGGTTGCATTGGTCGGTGAAGGGCTATTGGAGCGAACTGGTAGTAGGAAAAATAGTATGTACAAATTGTCCGCCGAAGTCAAACAGAAGAAGCGTATGCACCGACTTAAACAGTCCGCTAAAAGAAAGTGGGCTGAGGACGATTACATGCCTCCACAGAAAGAAGCCAAGCCTAGCGCAGGGAAGGGATTGCTCACGGGGCTTACAGGTCAGGCTGTGCGTATGATTATGTTACAGAAAAAAATCGAAGACAAGGTTCTTTCACACTTGGGATTCAACGAATCAAAGGAAGCAGCCGAACTTATCAGTGAATACGTTCTTGTCGCAGCACAAATGATGCAACCGCAGTGATTCGATGTCTGAGCGCAATTGGGAAGCCTACGGTAAATCATCGTATATCATGGGTGCGAAGGAATATCTCCGTGTCACCAAGTCAAGTCTCACATCTGATTTCACATTCTGTCAGAAGCAGTATGAGTACAAGCGTATCGAGGGTCGCAAAAGTCCACAGACGGACGACATGACCCGTGGTACGAACGTTCACGATGCTATTGAAGAGTTCTATATACTGGCTCGACCAGTGTTTCGTAAAGCGTATGAGGCACTCAAGAAGGGTCACAGAGAGGAGGCACTACAAATGCTCCTCGACTGTGTCCCTCAGCCGGACGAACCGTACGAGTTGGGTGAAGAACCCATCATTCGACAACGCATCGAATGGGACTTGATTCGACTTGAACAAGACCCTGACAGGTTCTTACCTGTCATCAATGAATTGGAGGTTCATGCCTTTGAGGAGATTGACTTTGAGTTCGACGGTGAAGTTGTGACTGTACCGATTCACTTTGCAGGCAGTATCGACCGAGGTTATGAAAACGAGGATGGAACGTACACACTCATGGAATTAAAGACCGGTAAGTGGGTTGGTACAGACTTCAAAGTTCGCTCGATGCGGACTGAAATGGCGTTCTATACCGACCTGCTACAAAGGGCTGACCATCCGTTGAAAGATGTGTCGCACTGGGGTTGGTTCTATCCTTACGGACAGCGTGAGGGGGTGCCAAGGAGCGAGAACCACGTGGCCTATGAGACAGTCAAGAAAACCTACATCAACAAAACGTTGAAGAGACATCTCAACAATCTTGTCGAGGCATATCTGACGAACAACTTCGTACCACAGCCAAGTGAAGGCAAGTGTGCATGGTGTGAGTTCGTGACCGAATGCCCCGCATGGCAAGAGGGTGGAGACATTTATTGGAAGAAACCTAAGCCACGCATTCGGAGGCAAGAGAATGCAAGCGGCTGAATCAGTCAAACGCTGTGTTGAATATTGGGTGTCGGCTGTATTTGCTGTGGAGTGCTCAGTCGCTTTTGCGATGCAAGAGAAGCCCATGACCATCATGGCTCAGGACGAGATAATTATCAGTGGCGAACGCTTCCCAGCAATCGTCTTGATTAGTCTTAACAATCGAGTACTCGTCGACCCTGCGGACATGCACGATGCGATGAGGGACATTTACATGTACATGAAGAAGAGAGGGCAGGGGTATGAAGATTCATTTTGATTTTCCAAGAGAAGTGCTTGAACTGAGCACCGAACAAGGGCGAGGTTATCGAAAGTTGGTTGACAGTAAGAGTTCGTTTGAACGATACTGGCGTGGCAAGAATGGCGTGTCCAACGCCTACATGACCGTCTATGGCTATCGGGGCACACAAGCCCCGCATCATCGGCGTGTCGACCTACAGACACCAATCGTACGACACTTCGTTCTTGACTTCGACCCGAAGAACTTCAAGGACAAGGGTGCTGAGGTTCAGCCCCATATACCGCTTGAGCAAACACTACGGTTACATCGGTTTCTGATTGAGGAAAACGTATTGCACGCCGTGTGGTTCAGTGGTGGTGGTTATCACATTTGGATTGACTTAGCCGAGCGTCACATGCCGAGCACTGGTGGTCAATTGTCCGCTTTACGTGAGTCGGGGATGCAGTTGGTCAACGACTGGGTAAAGCGGTTTGACTTGTATTGCTGTGACCCCGCTGTACCATTTGACACAAGTGGCTTAATTAGAATACCGAACTCATACAATGCCAAGCGTGGTTATTGGAGCATACCACTGACAACAGAAGATTTGGAAAGCGGCTATCATCATATCTTACAGAAGGCCATGGAGCCATCTCGTGGCACTATCTCCTATGGGGAGAATGGGGTTGAGTTGAAGGTCAGAAAGGTGACGGAATCACTCCAAGTGTTTGACCCGAAGGCCAAGCCACTGGATGTAGCGACTGTTCGTATGAACGATGTCATCATCTTACCTTGTCTGAATCAGGCGGCCTGTCAAGTTGGAGGAAACCCCAGCCATGATGCCCGTGTTCAACTGGTGAAATACTTGGCCGCACGAAAGAGGAACTTCTTTCCAGTGCATCGGTTTTCACCTGACCAACTCCAAGAACACGCCGAAGAAATCGTCGAATTCTTGATGAGCCTACAGTGGGCCGACCAAGACTTGGGTGTCACACGATACCAAGTTAGCACAATCGTTGGTAAAGATTATCCACAGACGTGTAAATCCTTATGGCAGAAAGGGTTGTGTATCGGAAAGTGCCGGTACTGGGATAAGACTGGCGCTATCAAAGAGGCGACGACAGATGCGTAAAGGCGGACAAAAGACAAAGGTGGATATTGTGAGACAAGTAATCGAAGAACAGAATCGACCTATTACTGCCAATGAGATTGTCACATTGGCACCACGTCGTTCGGGACTGACATCAACATCAGTCAGCCAAATCATATCGAGGCGACTCAAAGGTGTAGTTGAGGTATGTGGCTTTGTCGGAAGAGGAGCACACAATAACAAGGTAAATTTGTACAAGATGAGGGATGAGGATGAGTGTACCGCCACTGATAGTTGATAGTAACGAGCGTGGACCGCTTTGTGAGGCCATACACCGTATGGCAAGCAAGGAGGGTGTCCTCGTCAAATCCCAGTTCCTCAACGGCATGGGGGACTACAAGGTAGGTGCGGGGCACGTTGAGTGCAAAAGCCTCAGCGACTTTTTCCAATCGAGTCACAGTGGTCACCTGTGGCGTCAACTCGACAACCTCGACGCAAACTGTGACCGAGTGTTTTTGGTTGTCCATGGTGACATAGCCAAGTACGTAAAAATGGCTCAGAATCGAGGGGCGAAGGCCAACTATTCACGAGTCACGAACGAACTGATGGGTACGTTCGCTCGCATCATGGCTGACTTTGATTGCCACATTTACAAGGCCAAGGACCATGTCGAAGCAGCGATGTTCATCGTCAAACTACACAAGAAAGCAAACAAGCCTGCCTCACGGCACGGTGCACGTGCTGTTACGAGAGTGAGCACCAACGATGTTCGTGCTGACATGCTCAATGCAATTCCGGGTTTCGGACCTGATTTGGTCGTGAAACTGTTAGAAAAATGTGGGAGCATCGAAGAGATGCTTTTCCAAGAATCACTGAAAACAGTGAAGGGTATGGGACCTACCCTGCGGAAGCGTTTAATAGACGTTCTAACGAGCGAGGAACCCGTCCGTGTTGAACGGACAACAAAGAAGAAGAGGGAACAAAATGATAGAACACCGAGCAGACAAATATGAGGCGGTCTCACGATACCCTATACTCAAGGGTTATTTGAGCCACTTCAAAGAAGTAAGTAAGAACAACGAAATCCCCGGACTACTGTCGTTCTTTTTCATACTGGGACAAGCAGCGTTACCATACGTTCGCATCCCGGTCGGAGGGAGCAACTTATGTCCGAGAGTGAGTGTGTTTTGGATTCAAGACACACGTACTGGTAAATCTGTAGCCTTTGAGGTCATTCAGAAGGTAATGAAAGACTCAGGGTTAGAAGTCGTCGACTATTCGACTGGTACAGATGCAGCACTCGTAGGGTCGTTTGTTCAAGAAGAACAAGGAGAGCCACCTGTCCAAAGACCGGGTGTGCTTGCAGGGCGAAAAGGTATGAACTTCGACGAAGGTTCAATCCTTCTCAAGCCTAATCAGCATTCAGAAGGAACAGTTCTGTTCCTTCAATCAGCACTCAACTCCGCAGGTACAGGTCGAAACATATTGACCAAGCACTTGCGTGACGGAACAATCACAATCAAGTCGGAAGTCAGTCTATGGATTACAACATTCCCACCGAAGGGTATCAAAGAGCACGTTCTCGACAAGGGTATCTTTCAGCGTGTTTTGCTGTATTGGCGTGAGTGGACACTCGACATGAAGCGCAATGTAGCCCACGAACTTGCAGCGAGCGTGCACAACAGGACAAAGCACGACATCAAGTACAGGGAGATTGTTGATTTCTTTAACGACCTACAACTTTCACTCAAGCGAAGAGTGTGTGAACTGGTTGGCATTAGGCCTGTGCAATGGGACGATGCCGACGATGATACACAAGAGGGATGGGCCATGGAGGTCATGGACGAACTGTTCACAATCGATGACGGCTACGTACCTGCATTGATTGGGGCTATTGACGAGTACTACTACCTCGTTGAAAACATGGACCCACACAAGCAATCTGTTTGTGCATCGTTCATCATGGGATTACAGAACTATACGAATGTATTGGCACACCACATGGCGATGCTTGAGGGAACGTGGGTTGTCCGTGGTGACCATATTGACATGGCGAAAGAGATTCTCTATGACCTATACAGCAATCTGATTCAATGGCTTGAATCTGAGGTCAAAGTGGGTATGGCTCACAAAGACCGTAAGAACGTCGAGCAAGCATGGAAGATGGCTTACAAGCGTTCGGAGCGATTCGACTTCGATGACAACCGTGGTGAAGGTTGGGTCAAGAAGCGTGACCTGTACAACATGTTCGGACAAGACATGAACCTCAGCAGTGACAATTCAATCAACACCAAGTACAATCAATTCGGTGCGAAACTGTTTGAAGAAACAAGCGAAAGCCGACGTAAGTATGTCCGACTACGCAAGGAGCACCTCAAGTTCAAGGAGGGAGACGATGCGTGAGTGTTTTGTGTGTCATGACCCTGACGAATCAGCGCTACTGTTGCTCGGCTACCGAAGAAACAAAGAAGTCTGTGTATGTGAGCCATGTAGGGGCGTCTTGCAAGAGACCATCCAACAGATAATTGAGATAAAGGAACTGATAGCATGAGCGACGTAATGGCACTCGACATCGAGACTGAGAATTATTCTCATGAGATTGGCGGGTGGAACAACACCCACATGTTTGAGCCAACAGTCGTAGCGACGTGGAACGGTTCTGAGGGTGTTGTGTACTGCAACAAGTCTGAGGCCAAGAAGTTCCTACCTGATGGCGTGGTACTGAAAGAACTGCACCCTGAGACACTGGGTAACGACTTGTCCAACCACATCGCAAAAGGAGGCCGTGTCGTCGGTCACAATCTGATGAACTTCGACCTTCCTGTTTTACGAGACAGCCTTGATTGTTGGGCAGCAGGCGATGCTCTTTCTAAATCAAAGGAACACATTATCGACACGTCTGTTTTGCTACGGAGTGCAGCAAGACAACGTATACCGCTATCGGATGCATGTCGTCACACCTTAGGGAGCGACAAACTCATGCGAAGCGAAGATGCGCCACTTGAATGGCGTAAGGGCAACTACGGCAAAGTAGCCGAGTATTGCTTGAAGGACGCACAACTGTCCTATGAGTTGTGGAATCACGGTCACCAAGAAGGCTTCGTCAAGGCAAGATGCCGAGAGTCAGGAGCCGTCACTGAATATGAGGTGACATGGTAAGAGGGACAAACATGACTGGAGAAAAGAAACAAACAGCACAAAGCAACAACATCCGAGCAGCCAAACTAATCGCCGACACCGTTCGGTCGACGTTGGGTCCAGCGGGTATGGACAAAATGATGGTTGACGGAGGTGGAAACGTCATCGTAACAAACGATGGTGCGACTATCCTACAGCAACTGGACATCGGACATCCCGGTGCGAAGATGATTGTTGAAGCAGCAAACACGCAAGAAAGCATGTGCTATGACGGCACAACGACAACAACCGTATTGGCGGGTTCTTTGCTCGGCAACAGTGAACCACTGTTCAGCAAAGGACTACACTCTAACATCATCTGTAAAGGGTATCGTCAGGCGGCGAAGTGGGCAGTTGACCACATCGAAAGCACTGCGGTTGATGCAAAGGAATACCTGACCCACGTAGCAAAGACGGCCATTACTGGCAAGTCACTTGAAACGAGCATGGAACACGTATCAGCACTATGTGTTGAGGCAGCGGAACAAGCGAAGGGTGACATCAAGCGCATTCGTGTCATCGGGCAACCGGGTGGTTCACTCGATGATTCGCATTGCTTTGGTGGTGTCATGCTCAATCAGACATTCTTGACGCCGAACATGCCTAAAATCCCATACGGAAAGGTACTACTCATCAACACTGGCTTGTCAGTCAAGAAAGAAGAGGGCGTGCAGGTCAACCTGCAAAGCGTCAGCGACATCAAGTCCTACAAACAGTATGCTGACAAAGATGTTTGGCAAGGTAAGGTCGATGCAATCGTCGAGCAGTTGCCAAAGGGTGGTGTCGTGTTCTGTCGTGACAGCGTCAACGAACTCGTAGCAGCCCTACTCGCTAAGAATAACATCAGCGTAGCCCATCGTGTTCCGCCAAGCGACCTCGATGCACTTTCAACGACATTGGGAGCGCCAATCAATCACTCAGCCGATGATTCGTTGGTTGCTCAAAAAAGTGAGTATCTTATCGAACAGAAGGTAATCGGCGATATGGATTACATCCTTGTTGAAGGAGACAGGGTTACTACGCTCGTATTGCGTGGTGCTACGCGTCAGACTCTCGACGAGACGGAACGTGGGTTCGATGATGCTCTCGGCGTAGTATGCCTTGCCTACAACAGTGGCAGGGTCGTCACTGGTGGTGGCTCATCCTACGTCGGTGCAGCGCTCAACCTCCGCAGCCGTGCTGCTGAGATTGGTGGTCGAGCACAGATGGCAATCGAAGCGTTTGCTGACGCCTTAGAGACCATCCCTGCTACCATCGCTGAGAACGCAGGGTTCGTGCCTTTGGACACCATCCTTGCGCTACGCAACGAGCATCAACAAGGCAATCAAGATGCAGGTCCTGACATCGAGAACGGTGGCACTTGCTCTATGATTGAGGCAAACGTATGGGAGCCGGTTGGCTTGGTAAGGCAGGCAATCCTGTCAGCAAGTGAAGTCAGCATCAGCATTCTTCGTATCGACGACATCATCGGCAAGAAGTCCGATGACTAATGCGTCCGCTGATTGATGATAGTGTCCTGTGCATGGCGTAGTAGCAGCAATGACATTTGCCCATGCCCTGACTTTTTCAGTCGTTTGCGTATGCTCTTGAGCGATGCTCGCTCGGCTATCGGACCCAAGCCACCGTGCTTGCGAATGTAGCCACAGTTGGGACACTCGTGCAATACCACGGCTGGACCTGTGGTGTATTTGCCTGATATAGACAGGGGTAACGCCGTCGTCTTACAGACTTCACACGTCTGCATCAGTTGGTCAATCAGTTCGCCGATTCAAATCAACCCTATGTCATATCAGAAGGTATACCTACAAATCTTCGGCCCTATGTTACTGTCAGTTGCATCAGGATGAACCGGTGCGACAAATAATTTTGTCCCATCGGAGTTCCAAGCAAAGCCACCAACAAAGGTGGACTGAGTGGAAGAAAATTGCCCTACATCGTTATTAACGCTCATTGAACGAGTGAATGAAGCCGATGATACATCAAAGGCACTACTAAGGTCAAACTCGGCTATTTTAGGATGATTTGCAGTTCCCGAAGAAGGATTACCTGACGAGTTTCTGTAACAGATGAACATCTTAGTCCCAGCAGGGTTGAATCGAATACCAGTATAGTTGGTTATATTGTCGCCATCATCATCTGATGTGGAAGAAAAAGAAGTGGAAGTTTTACTACCTGCACTCAAATTCCATGCTGTGTTCAAAGAAAGTGTAGTAACTGAACTACCATCAGCAACAAACAATTTCGTTCCTGTGTCATCAAATGCTAAACCCTGCGCCCCTGCGCTATACAGACTTGAACTTACAGTTTGGGTTGTTCCAGCAGTTCCAATGTCATATGGTGTTGAAAGAGCATAACGCACTATATTGGCACTCGCAACAGTTCCACCAATATAGATATAATTTCCACTATCGCCAAACACTAATGACCTTGTTTGGTTTGTACTAAGTGTATCATTTGCTGATGAAAAACTGGTAGGAATTGCACTGTCATCGAAGGTGTACGAAGTAACGCTTTGGGATGTAAAATCTGCTAGAAGCATTTCACTTGGACTATTTTCTAATTCAGTAACGAGAAGACCAGTTGCCGCCACATAATTTGAAAACGAAATACCATCTAAAGTATAAGCAGGTGCCGTTGCAGCATTAGCCTTTTGTTCGGCGCAAGAACCAGCGACAGCGAGATACATAATCAAACACCCAAGGCAATCCAATTGTTTGAGCCAATACCAATACAGGTCACAGCATTGTACGTGCCTACAGTAGCATCGCTCGCTGCACCATTGATGTTGTTTCCGTTTCTTCCGATGGTAATGTTGCCACCTGTTGTGTTTAGGATAGTGTAATGTTCACCAGCGTTAGAAGAGGACGGTAAATTGACAGTTCCACTTGAGCCACTGTAAATGACATAGCGACCTGCATGTGTTCCTTCCACTAAAGCGAGGGGATTAGTCGAAAGAGCAAGAGCAGGTAATCGGGTGGAAACAAAGGTTTTGCCTACTGCAATTGTTACATCACCTGTCAAAGCAAGTGTCCCTGTAACAGACTCAACAGCATTAACAGCATCAGCGTCAGCATAAGCCGTAGCACCTGTGGCTATACCATCCAACTTTGCACCATCAACAGACAAATCACGCCCATCGACAGTTTGACTACCTGCCATTGTAATGTTACCTGACATTGTTCCACCTGCCTTCGGTAAGGCAGCATCAGCAGTTGCACCCTGTGCGGCAGTAGCATAATCTCCTGATGCCGTAGTAGCGGCACTACCTAAACCAAGAGTAGTTCTTGCGTTTGAAGCCGCCGCATCATCTATCAGTGATGCACCAAAAGTGCTTATCGTAGTGTTTGCGGGAAGGGCAAGTGTGCCTAAATCAGCATCATAACTGTCAAGTTTAGTCTTGTCGGCACTCGACATCGAACCTGCCGCACTTGTTGTAGCCGCACTGATACCGATTGTACCTGTCGTTGTAATTGTACCACCAGTGATTGGGGCGGTTGTCGCAATCGATGTTACCGTACCGACACCTGAACCTGAAAGTCCAATCACACTCCACGCACTGCCATTGTAGCCGAACGTGGCTGATTTCCCTGCCGCTACATCGTAGTCGAGGCCAAGTGGGTCGAAGCGCAATGTGTGACTACCTGACGGATGGTACACACGAATCGTGTGGCTGTGTGGGAATGCATTCTGAGGTGTCAATGTAATGTTACCAATTGTTGTGATGACCCATATGTTCGGACCATCGAAGGTAGTAATTTGGTCGGAACCAGTTGTGATGGTCTTGACCTCGTTGGGAGCGAGTCTCCAAGTGTTGCGAGTAGGCGAACCACCTTGGTCACGTCGAGCGCTGTAGTACAACACTGCGTGCCCGTCAGGGCTGTGACTTTGCCATATTGCTCCCAGTGGCGAAGCGTTGAACGCCCCCGACTCGGCACCACTTACGACCGTGTTCATGGTATCGAGGGAACGATTAGCGTGGTCGATTGAGTCTCCACTGGCGTAACTACCTGTGGCACCCGACGTCAGTGGTGTCAAGTACATCGGGCTGTTGCTAAGCAAACATCGCTTGTCGCTTACAGTAGGTGTATTGAGCGAAGCAGTAACGTTTGCTGCTCCACCTGTCATCGTATAGCGTAAGACAGCAAGGACGGTTGCTTCCTCGTTTTTAAAAGAGCCTCCTGTACCCTGAGGCTGAGATAAGAATGCATCGGATGTAAGAGGTGTGCCCGTTGATGTTACGACAGGTGTACCGAAGTGATGCTTGACGTTTGCAACACCAATGTTGTTGTCAGCAACAGCGTACACGGTTACAATCACATCCGAGTTCGATGCAGGCACAGACGGTAGTGAGCCAAGGTGCCACGCCGTGTCACCCGCCGTGTAGGTCTTTGACGAGTTCGGACCATTGGCAAACGAGTACAGTACACCGCCAAGTACAGCATAACCGCCGTATACGGTGACTGAACCACCACTTGAAACAGCAACGTGACCCGCAGTGTTTGTACCTGTGTTCTGACGATTGCTATCTAAGTATGCACGGTCATCGAGACGGATGATACCGTTGCCATGCAGTCCTTCGTACAGATTTGTGAGTGATGTGCTCGTTAGCCCTGCACCGTCTTTCAACGATTCAGATGATGCGGTTTGTCCAGTTGTATGTCCTGATAGTGGGTTGACCATGTTAGTTCACCTCGATAATTGTTGAGAATATCAGTTCGGTATCGGACGACTTCGTGATTGCGTCGTACGTGTATCGGAACAACGCTCGGTCAGCCGAGCGAATGCATACCTCTCGGAGAGGTAAGGTAAATGAATCAGTCGTCGTCAGTTTAGCCTCGACTGAAATGGTGTTGTCGTCGACAATACGGACAACAGGCGTGACTGTGACAGCAGGGCGACCTGCTCCGCCATCTTCACTGGTGGCAATGCCCCCATCAAAGCCAAAGACCACTTGCGTAATCTCCTCAGCCAACTTATCCACTACAAATCGGTGTCCTGATGTCAATAACGGCATTCAACCATTCCCCTTTACTATCCATTTCGACTGAGATGTCCCTAACGTCAACAATGCGTTGTCTGCTTCGGCTACTGAGCCATCTCCTTTAATCAATCCCCTTGTAGGGTGCCCAATTATCATCCCTTCGGGTCGAATTTGTCTTGCAGCGATGACCCAAGTGGTTTTGACGGTCATTGTGGCGCTGACAGCGTAATTTTTCTCCTTGACCTGTTGCTTTTCCTCTTGACCGTCGTCAAACATCGAAGAAATATCGCCTTCTTGCGCTCGCTGTATCAAATCTTCCAAACTGCCTTCGATTGAGGACACTTTGATGTCAGAACGGCGCTCAGTAAGGTTGTGGCGCACTCGTAGGACAATATCTTGGGTCTTTTCGCCTATATCTTGGAACGAAACGATGTCACCAGCCTGTACAGTCATCGAATTGATGGTTCCCGTCAACATTTTGGCACCTTTCGCACGTTTTGCGGTAGCCAAGAACTTACGACCAATGTTTTTCGTCGCATTACGGTTGTTTGCGGTCGGTGCGAAGATACCACCCTGCACTTCACGGACTCCATCCTTCTGAGACTCAATATCATCGACCTGAATGATGTTATCATCGTTGTTCGCACGTCGTTTTCCTCGTACAGTGACTCGATTCGGGGCTGCATCCATGTTTTCTTCGGTAATACCGTCGGAAACCATGTCTTGATGAATGTAAACCGACCGATTACCACGTAGTTGGTGCACATAACTGACCATTCCGTGAGAATCACTCTTTGTCATGAAGCCATCGTGCCTTGCTAAGTACCTTAAAGCGGTCAAAGCATCCACATTGTTGATATTCTTTGCCACAAACACGTTGCTTGGCGCCGAAATGCGGAAACCTGAAAGTGTTTTCCTACCTTCGGTGACAATTCGTTCAGCCAAGTCACTCGTCCGAAGCCCGACGGCTACTGGCTGTGCGATTTGCAAACGCTTGCCATCGAATCCCATGTCAATCAGGCTGCGACCCTTGAGATTGTTGAGGCGAATGCGGGTGCCCTTGGTTGCTGTTTCTATAGAATGTGGTGCGAGGCGCTGTTTGCTGTCGTCGAAATTGACAAACAACGAGGGGACAGTCGACGAAGCGTCGAACTGGTCGTCTCCATGAAAGACACCGCCCCTGAATCTGTTCCCACCCGACGAGGTGTGCTCGATTCGGATGGTGTCGTCCTCTTCTGATAGCGTGTAGGTCTTGTCAGTCGACGACTCAAAGTCTGTACGCACAGGTGAGCCTGCTACACGCTTGGTAGCCGACGACACGTACGTAGCGTGACGCACAGCGTTGTCAACAAACGACGGCTTGCGAACACGCTTCATGACAGTTGACTGGGCTTCACTAAATCGCCCTGTCGTTCTGTTGTATGCGTCAGCCATCTAATTGTCCTCCAATAACAAATCAGGTTCAGTATCAGTATAAGAACCCGGACGTAACCTTTTTTGCTCAATAACCCAATTTTCATATTCATCCCCAGTCATACCGAATGTTTCACTTTCTGACGGTAAAGAGATGACTAAGTTTTCTAAATCAAGTGGTTCGTTATGAGAAAGAATTGCCTCGTCCAAAAATGCATCATTTGTAGGATTCCATACTCCTGTTCTTCGCTGAACTCTTCCGCTACCTTCTAACGGACCTCTGTGTCCAAGCACACGAACACGTGAAAGCGCAGGTCGCCCTTCTTCCGCCCCCATAATACCAAAAGTTGACGCAGTCGCATGAGGTTCGTTCGTACCTCGTTCAGCCCAAAACGTACCCATAGTATTCATGTCTATAGGGTTGTTACGCTTTTGACTGTGTGTGGATATGTCACGCGGTCGTGTACTCAAAAAAGGAACTCCCCGATAAGCAGTCACTGGAGCCATACCGGGGTAGTCTTCTATGTAGTTGTACAACTTCATTTGCCGACTGGCTTTGAGAATAAGCCAAGCCTCATCCATCGGCATCATGCTATCACTCTCCACTGTGGTCGCCTGTGTTAAAAGACGTATCGCCCGAACTGCCCTTCGGGTGTAGGGTTTGGCTGTGTCGTGGCTGCACTGAGAAGTCAGATTCACCGTCCTCGGCCAATCGACGAGGTGCATCGCTGCGGAAATGCTCAAGCGTGTTCTCACTCATGACGATACGAGCGACTGGCTGCGTTACATCCGTCTTGGTATATCCTGTCACATCGACGCCGAGAATCTTCGGACCGTCGCTCGTTGATGTAGTCACGCTGCTTGCAGGCTTAATGGCGTATACTGGCTTGTACGGAGGCGACGAAGGCGTACCTGTACGGGCTGATGGTGCATCGCTGACATAGAAACCATACTTGCAACCACCTGTGGCTGCATAAAAGTTCGGACTGGCCTGTGGTGTACTACCTGTCACGACAGGATTATGTCGGAACATTTGGATGTGTGACTTGTCAAGTGTCATGACCGGACGCAGTAAGAACTCGATTGTGCTGTCCGTGTTGTTCGTACGGTCAACCTTCGGCGAATGGTTCGCATCCTGATACGGGTTCGTCGAATCAGCCGCAGCAGTTGCGCCCCAGCCGAAGTCAGACAGCACACCTTCTCGCACCGACCAATCCATCACGTATGTGCCACCGAGCGCCCAAAATGCGTGAGCGTTCGATACACGCAGTACACCCTTTACAGGCTGTCCACTCCAAGAGAGTGATGTCATGTTGAGGTGTCCAAGTGTTTGGCTACCAATGTCGAGTGCCCCACGTAGCGTTGTACGTTGCCCAACCTCACGGTCAGTGTGCAGACTGTGTGCTTCTGTACTCATGATGACATACTCACGACTGATGCCATCATTCAGTTCGCCAAGAGTATCGACGTCAAGTCCCGCACGCACTCCATCGCCACCAACAGGCTCGGCCAACAGCGAGTTAGCAGTTACTGACTCAACCCCTTCACTGACCATGGCAGTCGGCTTAAGCAATCCATCTTCGTCAGCAAGACCAAGTCGGTTGCTGATACCACGTTCGACTTCATCGGTTTGCAGTACATCGTTTCGTGGACGAATCAATCCTTTTCCTACAGTCGGCTCAGCGGTAGGTTGTGATACAACCAATCCTGTTGGCTCGACTGTTTCAGATACGTCGGCCAACAGACTCTCGTTGAAGTGTGTAGGCCAACGGACACCACGTCCGTCACCACGGTCGCCGACTCGCATGGCGCTGGCAGGGTTAAACCAGTCCGCAGTGCCCATGTTTGAAGATGCGTTGTTGTCGTTGTTGGCGTTACCGCTGTAGCGGTCAGTGCCGTCACCACCAAACAGGCTGTTCGCAGCAGGTCGATGTGTAACATTGGTGTCAGCGTAGGCATCCTCAGGGTCCCACGCAGGTCGAATACCAAACCCACGCACTGGGAATCGACGTACGTCTTCACCACGTGTGTTGCCCCACCAGTCAATCAGATAGAACCGGTGAGCCTGAGCAAGTTCAGCGATGCCCAAACCTGCATGGTCGTTCGGGTACATGCGTCGTACTGTCGATGCGTTACGCACTGTGCGTACAGGACAACCAAACGGCTGTGTCATTCGACGACCGTCGCTGTACCGAACCTGTCGACCGATTTGGTCTTGGTTGAGCATGGCGCTAATCTGTGTCAATCGCTCCAGTATACCAGTGTAAGTAGCAGGGAAGTCCGCATCGGATTGTCCGTCGGGGTTTGAAGATGCATGATAGGTGTCAGCACCAACATAATCCCAACCACTTGTCTTGTTGTCTTGTTGAACAAACGGCCCATGGTAGTAACCGAGCAACGCATTTGTCTGTGTCCCCTCAATCCAACCCCGCACATACGGAGACCATCGTGGTCGGTTGTATGGCTGTCTTACCGAAAAGCGGTAACCAAAGCACGTGTTTCGTGCATAATCCGAATCAGATGTCATCTGTGCATAGGTGCGTTCTTCGATGCCGCTGTCGTCACGGAATCCGACACAATCGATACCGAACAACTTACCGCCCCATCCAATGACAGCCTCAAGGAATCCGTCGAGACGACTTGAACCAGCGCCTCCACGGGAGCCACTCGGCCAGTAACCTGCAAAGTTGTATTTGTCTGAGCCGTCTGTGCCACCCTGATGGTCGAGTGTACCAGTACCATCAACCAGTGCATCCATTTGGGCACCAGTGTATATTGAACCGTCATGGAAGTCAGTTGTGGCAGCGTCATTGTCCGCATCGTGTGGCGGAGCGACCCAACTCATACCAAGTGCAAATGGTCCTTTCGACGCAGCATAAAAGAAGTCGTGATAGTGGATTGTCTCAAAGTGCTCAGGGATGTTGTTGAGCGATGCTTTGTTGACAGGTGAGTCGGCTGCACCCGCGGCGCTATAGAACGAACGACTGCTGTCATCTGAGTAGTATGTATACGGGCGCCCAAGATTCGGATGCCACATGCACAAGAATGCGTCAGGTGTGTGCAATGAGTTTGTATCTCGTGTGCCTGCAAACGTCTGAGCAAGTGTACGAGTAGCAATACTTGATTCGGAGTTCTTGAACACTTCACCCGCTTTTCTGTTGTCGTATGGTCCGCTGAGTCGTAGGATTGTACCTGCGGTCAGATTGGTGAAGAACAGGTTGGCTGTCGATACGCCTTCAAACGTCGTTGCCGCAGCCAATGTAGCGTGTGCTAGTGTACCTGTGCGATTCGTGTACGTAGCCGTACGACGCTCTCCACCGGCGTCGATGTATTCCAATACTTCACCGTAGTACGGCTCCACTGGGAATAACTCATTGCTGTCGACTGTGATTGTCTGTGCACTTGCATCGGACGAAATGACAACGCAACTTGGATTGAGACTGCGTGCTCGATAGTGCTCGCCATATATGTCAGGGTAAATAGTTGAGAAACCTGCAAGCGTAATTTGTGCACCTACTGAACCAAACGCAGGTCGATTGAGTTGATAGTAATGGTCCGGTGTGTGCCACTCAAGGAACTTGAACTCGTCAGCCGCACTGTTACGTGCACCATCTTTGTGCAACTGCGCCCACCATGGTACTGTTGTAGTCATACCCGGCGTTGTTTGAATGAACATGTTCGGTCGGTATGGTAGGCTACGGCGTGTGAATGCAGGTGATGCAGTTTCATCAACACCAAGCGGGTTATACAATCCCAATGTAGGTATGTTGGTGAATTGACTTCCCGCATCAGGTTCCAAGTCAAGTATAACTTCATTGATGATAATCTCACAGCCTCGTACGTCGGCCATGGTCGCTTCGGCAAGGACAAGCGTTATGCCTCCAAGACCCGAAGTATCGTGTTCTATAGCAATGACAGTGTTGACTTGCTGACCAGTGAGTTCTATTACCTTGTCACCTGACTCGGATGGGGCTTTGGTTGCATCACTGTGATTGAGATGGTAACCAGTAATCTGTTGTGAGAACACGTTCGGTTGAATGATAATCTGATAAGCACCAACTTCCATTGGGTCAGGGAAGTGGTTGTCAAGCGTGTACGTACCCGCTGCTTCCAGTACAATCGAATGACCGCCTTGTGAGTTTGTCGTACCTGCTGTTCCATTTGACGCAGCGATACCGTAGCCATCGTACTTGACTTTCGTTTCGGTCATGAGCGTAAACGCACCACCGTGAATGTCAGACGGGGCAAACGCTGCCGTTGGTCCACTGAACCAAACAAGAGGGTCACGTCCGGGTGTGTTGGCTACCACTTCCGTATCGCCCAAATAAGCATCTTCAAATGGTTTGTTTGATGCACTTCGACAAGCAAGGTGTAAATCGTACATTCGCTGATAAGCAGGGTGAGCGTAATGACCGGGTAGTAGTGCCATTGTCGGCGTGACGTAGTGGTGACCCATACGAGGGATTGGCATCGGCGTCATCTTCGGCGCCGTCAATTGTGTGTAAGGAGTCGTAGTGATGCTTGACCAATCGATGTTCGGCATGTCAGGGCTTGAGCCACTGTACTCGCTGTGGTCACGTAACCGACGTGATGCAAAGAAACGAGTGCTACCCGCAGGCATGAAATACGAAGGTACGACCTTGAGTCCTATTTTGCCAGTAACGAACGATATAAAATCAGGAGATACAACGACTCCTATAAACCTGTCAGTATCTGTACCTGTGTACGAAGCAAGTACACCTTTGTTTGTTGTTGGGTCATAGACACGTAAGAACCAGCGGCCACCGCTTCGTTCACTTGCATTCAACCAAGTTGATGGTTCCGGTGTGGTCGAAACGTCGATTTCGTTATCCACATCGTCATAATTACTGAAAGTCAGTTCATCAACATCGTCACGATGCGTCATTGTTATGCCCATTCTTGTGACGTGAAACTGTAGTGAACGGTCGTGTGGCTCGTAGGCTGTTTCAAGTGGGTTGTTGTTTGTGTGGTCTGACCAACCTTCGACAGAAGAGTCAGGCGAACCAAGTCGTGTCTTACTCTTTGTTGTCGATATGTCTGTACCATCTTGGCTCAGATGCTCCCATCCATTGTTCTCCCACGTAGGCCAAGCACGTGGTCCGGGCTGAGCATTGTTGAACATGTTCGTAATTGCCTGTTGAGGCTGCGACGGATGCTGCATGCCACCGCTACCCATTGTTTCGTTCTGATAGCCTTGTATGCGGTCAAAACTTGGACGAATGATAATGTTGCCCGGAATATCGTCAGGGTCAGGTAGTCGTATTTTCAGGTTGGGTGATATGCCTGAACCTGCAAGTGCAGGTGACAAGCCTTCTATTTCTCTGTTGCTCAGATGCCTGAAATCGAGAATGACTGTTCCAAGCGGACTACCACCTGCGATTCTGTGCTCTTGCCCAGTGTCATCGACGACCTGTAGGCTTTGGAATTGTATCTCCTCGTTTGGTATGAGCAGTGCATCCTCGATTTTTGTAGCAAATTGGTTTTGCTCGGCTAGTTGTGGGTGTGACAACTCCTGTGCCTGAATGATTGGGAACATCGCACCGTTTGTTGTTTCAAACGAAAATCGATTGTTTCCAAGTATCTTCTCACCAACCTTCTTGTAGGCTCCGCCATCCTTTCTATAGACCCACGGTACCATACCAAGACCCCGTGCGTTAGACGCAGGCATAGTAAGATTACCACCGTCCATACGCTTCCATACAACGTGTTCTTCGTTGAAGTTGCGAGCAGGGTTTTGTGTTTTGTAAAATTTGTAAATGCCAGTTCCTGTTGCACTGTACTGTGTCGGTGATGTAATACCTTGGCAAGTTACACCGTACGTAGCAGTGTCTTCGTGGAACTGGCTCGCAGTGACCTTTGATTCGTCCCAAAACAAATCACCTGTAGGGCTTTGACATGGGTCGGCTCGTTCGATGTGGGCTGCCGATGTAACACGACTGTGCCAGTACGTTTCCGTGCCAACAGCAGGGTATGAGGCTGTTTGTGGGTAAGAACTTACATCGGCCAACATCATCGCTTCAACGTGCGGACCTGCTGTAGCGGGACCAACGTATCGGTCACGGTTGTGTACCTTCGCAGTGTCCCACTGGGTTGTACCTGCGTGTGTAATATTTCCACCCCGTTTGAGGTCAAGCCAGTCACCTGCACAAAGAATACCATCACGGTCAGCCTTTGCAATCAAAGGCATCTCGCTTTCGTGCGTGATAGCAATCAAATGACGTGAGGCTAAACCAATCTCACATGACTGCTCATATACGCTTGCAGGCATTGAGTCAGCGCCGATGGGTGAACTACCTGACAAACAAGATTCGGCTGCCCCATATGGATTAAATCCGAGGAACGGATGCCAAGCACCTTTTCCAGCAGGGAACTTGGTGCTGCCGATTTGAGTACCGTTGTACGAATTGAGATACGAGTACGCTTCGCCCGACCAACCAACTGCTCCGATTGGCTTGGTTCTGTCAACGGCATCGGCGTAACCGCTGTAGTGAACCTGTGTCATGTGGTCACGGGCTTCGGAAGTGTTGTTGTAGCGATGGGTACCTGCCTTTGTCCACACATAGATTTTGACAGCACCTGCTCCCAATCCGTTGATGGTTGATGCTGTAACAGCAGCCTTCGTTGTCGGGTCGACAATATTGGTTGTAGTTGTCAAGTTCTTCGCTAATGTAAACGTAGCACTACTGTAAGAAGCATAAGATGCAAAGCCTACGTTTGAACCTCCGTCTGTAATACGCAGCCAACCGTATTGAGGTAATGTTGTAGGAATAGATGCGTTGGCCTGTAATGTTGCAGCAGCGCCACTTTCGGCAGTATACCCACCAGTAGCCATCGTTAGTTCGACCCAACCGTATCGGTCTTGCTTGGCAGCGGTTTGGAACGAGGGCAGGAACGTACCACCAATCGCTTTGAGTGGGTCAGTTCCGGGGAATGTGTTGACGCCTGCTGAAACAATTGTAGCAAGTTCCTCGGCATTCTGTGCACGAGTAGCGTCGATAACAACGTAATCTGCGTTGCTTGTCATGTTTGTGTCGCCTCCAAAAGTGCTTAAGTAAGCAGTTCCTAACAAAGACGACACACGGAATACTGTAGGGTTTTGCTGAGCGTTTGAGCCAGTCGATATACGCAGAGTTGATACTGGGTGCTTTGGGTTTCGTTCGATGTGGTTGTCAAGGAAATGACCGCCGGGGTGATAGCCTCCGTCCATGTGCCAAACGCACGAGCGTGCAAGTGTTGTCGCGAGACCTGATGCGCCCATTGCAACACCTGCATAATTCGTAAACACATATGACATCGGGTGAGCGTGAGCAGGTGGATTTGTTGCAGTCATTTGTGTATCGTAAAACAATCCTTGCCCTGCCGTCTGAGCAAACAATGTACTGTTCGGTTGACCCTTAGATGGTTCCCAATTCATAACATAGTTGTAGCCCTGCACGTTGCCTTTCTGATACTCGGCAGTAGGTGGCAAGTGAGCACTGAATCCATTACGACTGGCTGCACCGTGTGCAATCTCGTTAGGCAAGTTCTTACCAGTAGGCACAGCGCTGTAGCCGTTTCCGCCCGTAACAATGCTCGACAGTTGCGGCTCGTGTGCTGCAAAGTTGTGAGGCACGCTTTGGCCGGGTCCAAAAATCATGTACGTTGTATGGTCAGTTGCATCACCCGCTGCGGTATAACGAGCGTGTGGGTGTGAGAATCGAAGGACAATTGGACTTGGTCGTTGACAGCGAACAGTCGTTCCACCACCTGTGTACGTTACCCCCGTACTAGAAGAGTTTGTGCTATTACCCGCATCCAAATCAAATGACAGCATAGCATCTTGATTGAAGAATGGCATGCTGTTGCGACCTTCATGTTGGTCGAGATACGGAGTTCCGGGGAACATAGCGAGCATTGCGTTTGCATCAAGCAAAGCGTATGAACCTGCTATCTCACCTACGTTTTGTAATCCAGCCGAACCTGTCGGTCCACCTGAGTATGGGTGCTCATAGAACTCACTGTAATCATTTTGTGTACCGTCATTGACATCAAGTGTTACGCCTGAGAATCCACCACCAAAGTACAATGGTACCCAATGGTCAGGACTGTCATGTGCGCCTCGGAAGTGCAAGAACGGCTCACCATGATGGCTACCTGCTCGACGAATGCCTCCTACTTCAGAAGAGTATTCTATAGAACCTTGTCTTACAAGGATGTCGCTGTTAGCAATTGTTCCACTCCACTGTGCTGAATCGGCTACAAACTCAAGTTCAGTCGTTGATGTCGAGCCGGGTTTGCTTGATACAATACCTGATTCTTCACTGCCGAGCCATACTGTGATTTTTTCAGCCCAACTGTCTGTATCGGTTGATGCAGGTGTAGTGATGAGATACAGGTATTGGCTTGTAGGTAACGTAATGCCTGTACTGCTCGTATTGTGAACGTTAATCATAGGGCTGTTGACACACGGTATAACACGGTCGCCTGCTGTTCTATAGAATGTATTACCTCGTAGGTTTTGTTTCCAATCAATCGTGTCAACGACATTGTTTGCACTATCGACAAGAACAGGCGTTGCCGTGTTTGCATTTGTACCTCGATACTTCGTAGTGATGTGAAGTACAGTTTTCGGAATGTACCCGACATCGAGTCGTGTTCCGTCGTCAAATTCATCTGTTGAAAGACCACCCAAATGGTCGGTACCAGTTGCTTGGACCGATGCTCCCGCTTGGAATCCCCAATCTTTTTCACGACTGACTTCAAACAATTTACGTAGTGGAATGATTCGCTTGGAGGCCGAATGTGATTTGACACGGATGGCTGTAGGAGATACACCCCATTCACCAAGTGTGCGACCGTCAGGTGCAAGCATGTGCGTGCAGTCGAATGTGGTCTTGTTGACATCCGCACTGTTCGGGTCATCCATGGTTAGAGCAAACTCAACAGCAGCAGCCATGACCTCGTCTGTCAATACCGACGTAAACGACATCCGTGGACAGATGATTCGTGTTTCACCTGAGCCGTATGCTGACGTGTTGCCTTCAACGTTGTACAAGTAGTGTACCCCTGATGCACCCGCTTTGCCATGGTACGAACGACTTTGGTAATACAGTGGCTCCCCGTTGTTGCCGGCAACACCTGAACTATTTACGTCATTGAGTTGAATCATACCCTTCTCAGGGAATCCGAGATAGCCCAAGATGTCAGGATGATTCAAGGTGCTACTTGTGTCATACGGGGCCGTGAATGTAATCTTGAGAGCATCAGCCCCACTCACTGTAACGACCTGTACTGTTGCTGATATACCAGTCGCAGGTGACGGATAATTATTCCATAGGTTGCCCTTGAATTTCTTTTTCGTACCTGCTGTAAACTCTCCACACACGTCACCTTCTCCGAACATGTGCTTACCAATGGTAAACCCACCTTGTCCGACATCACGGTCATCGAAGTGAATGACTACTTCGTCGTCGAGTGTTGACGGTAATACGGTTAAATCGTTTGCAAACGACTGACTGTGCTGTCGATATACCATACGAATGGTGTGGTTTTTGCCACGGTGGTCGATAAATCGAATACCGTACAATTGACCGTCGCCTATGCTGTCTGTTCTCAATTGTTCATCAGGTATGTAGCCCCCAGTTGATGTAGCATCGACTGTTCCATGCTGTGCAAATGCAGCGACGTTGTTACCATAGATGTGTTCAAAACGAGTATCTTGTTGGTCACGGCCAAAGCCCCAGTTACCTGCGTCGGGTGCCCAGCCGGGTATACCTGCCTGTGTCAATCCGCCGAAATTGATGCGAGCACGTGCATGTGTACCAATACGCAATCCGTCGATGAGTTGAGAAGCAGGGCTTTTTGCCTCAAACGATTCGTCAATGATTGTGTTGGAGTTGCGACCTGATGCGATTTCACTGGTCGAAGAAGCCATGTTGCTCGATGTACCTGTTGTCTCAGGCCCGAACTCAAGGTTGTTTCTGAATGGTTCATCCACCTCATCGGGCGGAAGATATTCTTTGAGCGTGGTGACTGGTGCAAATGGGCGACCAAAGCGATTGATTGGCATTGGCGCAGGGTGCATGTTTTCGCCTGTCATTTCGTCAGGCTGACACCAATAGTTACGGAATCGACCACCATGACCAATCAAGAACTGTGGTCGGTAGGACAACTGACCACGTGCGTTGTCAAGCCATACACAGAAATTACGACCTGACGCACCGGGTATCGTGCTGTGAATGATGATACTGAATCCCGATTTACCACCTGAATCCGATACAACTCGGCCGAGGTGAGCACGCATATAACCCATGTGTGTACCACGGTCATGCGAAGCAAACGCTCGTTCTTTGTCCCAAAACGGAGAGGGGTCATGCGTGCTTCCGGTAGCAGCAAAGCCTGCGTTAAGATGGGCAGCAGTGGGGTCGGTAATGCCGTTTGTCACGTCAGCCTGATTTGCTACGCGTGACAGGCCGAATCGCTCGCTCTCGCCAAAGTATTGGTCGGCTGGCTTTCGTGCATGTGTCCGTCCGTTTGGTGCACCTGCTTGATTTATCAGACGAACAATCTCACGAGCAGCAGCCTCAATGTTGCGAATACCATCCTTCATTCCAATCTCACCAAAATCAATGGTAAGACGTCGAACAAAGTCCATATCAGACCAGTGAGGCAAATGCTGTAAGCGAGATTCTTCATGCGTTGACAAATCAAGCGATGTTGTACGAATACCCTTGAGTGCTAAGAATACTGGAATGCATCGTGTCCCATCAGGTGTGTCAAAGAACGTCGAGTTTTCAGTGGTCGATACGTTGATTTGTTGATGTTCATCGTTAGCCAAGTCATCCTTTGTTGACGATACAGCAGGGTTTGTACGTACTTGTATTCCTACGAGGTCAGGGTCACTCGGTGTGTGCCCGTGGTAACCAGTAGCGTGCGTACTCAAGTCCACGTTCAAGTTCCACGTTGACTTGTGTGCCATCGCTGCTTCCATAAACTCAGACTGAGTGGTTGACGCAAGTGATTTGTTTTGTGAGGGGAAGCCGTTGGCAACGTCAAGTCCTGTACCTGCTCCAGTCGTTTGGTTGTTGATTGTACCTGTGGACTGAGGTTCAGCACCTATCGTTGCAGCCTGTGGGCTTGACTGTACTTGCATCCACAGGTCTTGGAATGCAATGAACTCACGGTCGTGTGCTACATCGTATAGCAATACACGAGCATGCTCCTCAGTCGATTGGTAGGGGTCAATGTATGCTACAGTAGGTGCGTTCGCCGCATCCAGCCCTAACGCCTCATAGTTCAATTCAATCGTTTTGTTGACGTGCTGAACAAAGTTACGTGCGGTTTCAATACACGAATTGCCAATCAAGAAGTTCTCCATTGCTATGCTTTCACGTGGTGTTGTAGCGAAATCGCCTTCACCTTCTAAGAATCCACTCCATACCTCAGCCTCATTGAGTGTGCCCCGACTCTTGCAGAACAGTCCTTCGATTGCGTGAGGGTTTGTGTAGTGCATGTTCATCCAAACTGTGTCACCTGCTCGTAGTCCGCCGTTACAATATGGGTTTGCCCAAGCGGTATTGAGGAATGCGTCTTCCTTGACCTCAGGGTAAACACCGGAAGGTGCGTGCATATCCCATAAGATGATTTCATCACCAATCTGTGGAGTGAATCCTGAATCGATGTTGTTGAGTACCATCGCACCTGTTGTAGTGTTGATTGTATCGTAGTGAGCAAATTTGTACACTGTTCCGTTCCACCAAGCAATTCGGTATTTGTAATTCGATGCGTGGGCATTACTCTTTGGAAAGTCGCTTATGTCAGCCAATACCAACGTACTGAGAACGTAAGCCTGATTGCTAGTTGAGCGAGCACGCTTGTTTTTGATGCGCTTGAGATGCGGATTTGCACGTGGACCTGCACGGAACTCGACGGCACTGACATATTGCTTCATACCATAATCCACGTTGCCTCCTTGTGTCATCACGTTTGCACGGTCATAGTAGTAAGGTCGACGAGCCTCAAACCCTGCACTGTCAACCAGTGGGTTATCAGCAATCGACGGATAATTCATGTCTTGGAAGCCCGAAGCAGGCATGATTGATACACCGACTGAGAGTTGTTGCAAGAAGTTCTTGCTGAACGCCCAGTTATCATCAGATGATACGTTACCTGCCACTTCAAGGTAGCCGCTTGTGTTGCGAGTGTCGTATAATACCCATTCACCTGATGGCAAGAATGCACGACGATAGCGCAGTGCACCATCAATTGATGCAACGGTAACAGGTGCAGCCGTAGCAATCGGGAAGACCTTGTAGTCTTGAACATAAATGCGTCGGTTGGTTGAATCGTATGGCTGACTTACAACAGTTCCTCGACGGTGTTTGTTTTCTTTGATTGATGTTGAAAATGCACTGTTGACCGTTGGGTCTTCGGGCGCAATAGACGGTGCGCGTCGTCCAACAGGATTAGGTGCCCATGTCGGTGCAGCATATGTTGGGTCAAGGTGCAACTTCATGCTGTTGTCAGGTCCGGGGAAGATACCCTCGTCCTCGTTTTCAAAGAAGAAGTCATCGAAGAGAGGTATCTCGACCATTGCACGCGTGCTTGCGTATTGCGTGCCAAGTTGATAGTCGTGCTGTACTGTGTCAAGCGTTTGAAACAATCGGTCGTTGATGGTTGTACCGTCGTTGCACATTGAGCCTTCGTTAAACTGGTCGTCGACCACGATGACTGAGCCTGCTTTCATCCCAGTCGCCGTTAGCCAAGCACTGAGAGAATCGCTTTCAGACCCATCAGTAAGTAAAAACTTACCACTACCAGTATGACCCGTTCCCGAAGAGAACGTGAACTGCGTTCCGTCTTTACTGGTGTATTCGGCTGAGGCATACTTCGTCGCACTATCACCTGACTCCACAGGCACTCCAAAATATATTCGACCAACTTTTGGGAAACAGTAAGTACCCCATGAAGCAAGCGCTGCCGATTTGTTGTTGAGGGGCACAACCGTAACCTTCGTGCTGGTAGTTGCCGACACCCTGACTGAACAATCCCTGCGTGTCGACCAACCAAGTCGAGCCGTTGGCGAAGGGTTGTAGGTTGGCTTCGTGTTGATAGCACCCTGCCCTGCGCCCCCAAGCGTTACTGTGACGACTGGCGAACCGGGCATCGTCTCCTTGACGATGAATGAATCAGGTGCTCCGTCACCCTTGACACTGATTGAATTAGCAGCCAAGTCAGCCCCAAGTCCGTGTGCTCGGAGGACTGAGGTACCTGCGTCACCGTCGGACATTGTAAGCGCACGACCACGTCCCATGAGATAATGGATTTCAAACTGGTTGGCTCGTACGTTTGTGCCTTGTTCGTTTGTAAACAATTTTGACAATTGTGTAAATCGATTGCGGTCAGACGGCTGTACAACGAATTCGGTGTATATACCGTCTGTAGTGTGCGAAACGATGTCAAATACTTCGTGCACACCACTGCTTTGAGCAGTTGTCCCGACTGCTTTACCCATCGGTTGGTAAAACAATTCTTCGTTGTCAACGACTGCTTGTGTGCTACCTGATGCTAATGTAATTGAGGTACTAGTTGAACTACCTACTGTACCAAGTTGAACACCATCAAGGCTGAAAAGACGTGTCCCTGCGCCGAAGAAATTGGTAGCGTTGGCACCATCGACAGTGATTGTCGTCGTCCCTGCTGCGTGACCACCGTTGTTATTGACGAAAACGCCTGTGCTTTTACGAACAGTACCTTGCTTACCTTGTACAAGATGGCCGTCTAAGTCGACATCGAACTTGTCGTTGCCATTGCTTGAGGGTATAATCACGATTCGGTTGAACACCGAATCACGGGCGCTGTTGCTTGCACGAGGAGAAAGTATGCGACGTGGATTAAGTTGGGGCGAATCGGAAGTGTGGACTGGAAGATAATTTTCAGGGCACATTGTAAAGTCGAGAACACGTTCTGTTTGGTGACCCTCTTCATCATCACCGTTCAATTCTCCTTCTTTGTAAAGCATCTGACTCGTAGTAACACAGCGAAGCACACCACCTGCTGCATGCACAACAGCGTTACCTGCTTTGATGTCCGTGTGAATCAAATCGATGATACGTGTTCCCGAAGTAACTTCCTCTCCAACATCAGGATAAGTACTCTCCACAAGAAGTGCCCCGTGACTGAGATACGAATTGACGATTGCGTTTGTAGTAGCCGCTGACTGGAATGCACCTGTCGTGGCTGACGAAAACGTGAGTGTGTTTGCCGAGTGACTGATTGTTGCAGTGATTGAACTTGCACCCGCTACTTCTCCTCCTATACTAATGAGGTCAGCAGTGATTGTATCAGTATTAGCACCAAACTGTTTGACAGAAGCAAACGTGAGTACAGTGCCACCACCGCTGATACCTGCGGTCAGTCGTGCAGTAGCAGCATGTTTGATACCACGACCGGTAATGTCGACAGCGTTGTATTTGACCTGAACAAGCGCTGGGCGACCATACTGCAACAAAGAAGGTATTTCCAACATGGCAGTTCGGCTTTCAGAAGATGGTGTCATGTGACGGATGTGCTCGTCGCTATCTGTAGTGAGCGAGGTAAGAGAAGTCGATGTGGCTGAACGAAGTAAGAAGTTTCTTACATCTTCGACACCTAACGCTAAAAGGTCACGATTGCTGTCTGTAATACCTGCCATGCCGTTTTCGACAACTTGCTTGACTTCCGTTGTAAATGATGTTGATGCGACTGTAAACGGTCCTGAAACATCATAGAACGAGACGATTGAGTTCGCAGGCGCTGCATCACGTACGTTTGCATACTGTGGAGCAAAGGTGGCAGTCATAACTGATGCTGAGCCGTCGATGTTTTGCTCGACTTCTGAATCAATCGGGCGCGGTAGCATACCAATGTAAGGATGGCTCTTGACATGATTGAGTATGTGTCGACCCGTGTGACCTGCCGTGAATGCAGCACCCATGTTCGTAGTCGCTGAATATTTCATGTACGGGTCATCGGCGATTGCCATTCGTGTTGAAAATACGATACCATGGTTTTCAAAGTCACTTTCGTCAACGGCGACTTGTCCTTGCCTGTTTGAAAATTGTGTACCTGTACCTACGCCTTGGTTTGCAGTGCCGCTGTCAACAAGACAATCACCTATGACAATGACTGCATCGCTTGCACTGTGCGCCATGAGTAAACCACGTCGTCCGTTTGTTGTGTTTGAGACAAAGTCGAGGTGTATGCTTTCGACTGTTATCGTACCAGCACTTGCGTCAACATTCGTCAGACGTACACGTTCAGGTGCCTCACGGTTGGGTACACCAGTTGTCCGATTATAGCCGAGAGGGTTAATGAGTAAGTTAAAAGATACTTGGGGAATTGTAATTGTGCTTTCTGAGTTGGCTGCGTTCTTTGTCACGGTGTAATTGCCTGCGGAATAAGTAGCGGAAGTCAAGTCAATTGATGTGATGCCACTTTTACCTGTTAGTACATCAATGAGTGACTGGGCTTCCGTTGCTCCAATTGTAATGGTCGAGTTGGCTGACGTTGATGCTGAAAGTGAAGGGAGTGCGAGAATAGTCGATATTGGCTCAATAGGTTCTTCAAATCGCCAAAGGCCAAGAGTCGAATCGGTTAATACTGGAGCATACGAATCAACGCTACTGTCATGAGCACCCCGTGCCCAATGTATGGCTTCTATCGTCCCACGGAATTCACCGCCCTGTCCACCAACAAACACCTGTGTTGGGTACATGACCAGTTCATGGTCAGATGTCAGTGTTTTCGCAGCAACAATGTCGCCGTTGATTCGCAAAGACAGGTGACGTTTGTTGAACATAACCGACACCTGTAGCAACTCTCGATGTCCATCATGTACAGCAGCGTTGTGAGGTTTGAGTCCGTCGAGTGCGTCATAAGCGTCGTGTACTACTAAAGCAGTTCGTGGGTAGGTGACACCATCGTAGTGCGATACCGTCCCGTCAGGCTTGGTTATGGCGGTTGCGCTGCTGAGTGTGAACGTGTTTTCGTTCCCTGTGTCTTTGCTTCGTAACTTTACTTGGAAACTTGCAGGTGCACTGCTTGACGGAGCGCCGACAGCAAGTCGCATGACATGTTCGTATTCCCATACAATACCTCCCGAATCAGGAATAACCCAAGACTCAAACGTAAATGAGTCAAGTGCGGTTGGTATGAGCATATCAGTGACTGGTGCACCTGATTGAAAGTTACCTGACGCTTGTGCAAAGTTTTGCATTGGGATGATGACAGCATCCGAGATACCGTTGAATCGCATGGCATATGTGGAGTCCGCCGATACAGCCAAATCAAACACCTGCCACTTTGTGAACCATAATCAAATCGAGGTCGGCCACGTAGTAGTTCTTCCCAGCCTCCTTGCGTAAATGAAACTTTTCAGGTAAAACGTAAATGCCATTAGCCTTCGATTGCGAAGATGCTTCTCCTCTAAGCGCATCACCTACGCCCGTAGCAATGTCTTTGAGACCGTCATACAATGAACCCAAGTTGAGAACATCGTCAAACGCAAAGTCCAACACTGCGTCACCTGAACGAATCAACAAATCAATGAAATTCGTTCCTTCGGCTTCGCTCGCTTCGTCCAAAACACTTTGTCCATTTTTAGACGAGGTCGACGGTGAAATCATAGATTTTGATGCGGGTGAGGTGTTTGCCTCAGATGACTTGAGTAATGGAGATGTATTCCGACCGTACGTTGTAAAAAAGTTACGAACTTCGGGTGTGACTGCATCCGATTGAATTAACGAGTCATATGGAATTTGAATACCTCTCAGCAAATCCTGTGAGTTTTTGGCGTTAGCAAGCAGTCCCATCAGCGTCTGTGCCTTATCACCTGCGCTCATTGTTCTGCCTGAAACACCCAGCAAAGGCAAGTTGGGTTGTAAGCAGGCTGTTTGAGTAAGTAGTGTACCTCCAAGCGTAACTTGTGGAAACGTTACAGTCCCCTGACCCGGACCAAGGCTCACTGTTATTTCTGTTATTTTGTCGGGTGCTTTGTCAAGAGTATACGAAAATTCCCGTGTAGGGTCGACATACTTTTGTTCTATCAAAAGAACCGCTGAATTTTGCCCTGATACAGTAACAGTAAACGCATCGGTAACGCGCTTGCCTCCTACGTTGTCAACACCAGTGCTCAAGTTCGTGATTTGAGTTGTCAGTTCCAAGGCTGCCTTTACAGCAAGAGCAATAGTAGCGGCTGAATCTCCGTTATCAGGTGCTGAGTCGATGGCACCTACAGGTACGTCGATGATGACTTGGCCGTTCTCAAGGAGTGTGTGTCCGCTACGTACACTGGGTGTACCTGAACCACCCGCTAAACTTGACGTCGTTGAGCCGTCCATAACAAGTTTGATTTGCGACTGTGTAAAATCCGAAGAACTTGTGTAAACGACGTTTTCTCCAAACAATGTCACTGGTAAGAACAACAACTTGTTTGCAAACGAAAGCGAGTTGACACCTGTCTTGTACTTTGCAAAATTCAAGACATTCACAAGAGGTTGTCCTTCGTCGTTTGGCAACACTCCCGTATCGTCTTGAAGAATCAGTGACAAGTTCATTTGCATAGCAGCCATGTTTGTATCGATACCAATTCGCTGCGAGCCATCAAACGGTATTGGAAAAGTGTGCAACTTACGATGCACTGCCATAGTAATCTCCTCAGCCTGAACGGGTATGGTGAAGCGATTGTCGCCAAACATCAAACGAACTGGTAATGACATCTTTTCACCTCATAGTAGCGAGTCAACCGCAATCAACTTCATTGAAAAGTTGTACAATCGCTCTTGTGCGTCGTGCATCGTAACAAAATCTGTGACAACCGCCTTGATGCCGTTCGTACGGTGCTTACGTGCACTTGGATTGAAACCAACCGACGCGTGTATGTTGTTAGCGACAGCCGTCTTCTCGTTGGTTTTAGCATCACCAAACGTTGTGAAAAAATTGCGTTGAGCAAGACTGTTGTCCAGTGCGTGCAAACCCAATGTAACCTTGCTATCATAAGGTATTTGAATCCCAATGATGTAGTCCCCTGTACCAGTCACTTCGGTAGGACGATGTTCAACCCACCGATTAAATTGACTGCCCATGTCCATCACTGAACCTATGGTCGTCCCGTTGTTGTTTTGGATGTAGTTTTGACTGTTGGCAACTATACCAAGAATATCCTGTACTTTGTCCCCTGCGGACTTGACTTTGTTCCCTGTCTTGCCGCCTGTGAAGGGGTTGATGACAGGTCGAATGTTTGCAGGTATATCAGTAGGTATCTCCCCTAATGTCCCCAAATCAACAGCATGCTTCTGTGTGATTTTGATAGTCGTATCGAACCCATAGCCATTTCCTACCAATTCTGCTGAGAAAACGTCTGACAATTGCCCACTACCGACAGCCAAATCAATATCGCTTATTCTTCCCACGGTCGTAGCAGACGTGCTTTGAATGGCTTGTGAGATGATGTAGGCCAACACCTCACCCGGCGCAGTAGCAGTTCCGACAGAACGAGCCGAGCCGTCGGCAAAGTTTGGTGGGTTTTCGTCAAACATATGCTTGATTGGTATAGCGATGGTAGGAGGGTCAGTTGCTTTATTGTAAATACCTCGCCCAGTACGTGTCAAAATTTGTATTGTTTTGCTGTTAATATTAGTTGATGCCGAAACGCCTGCGAACGGTGTGAACTTAATGCTATTTGATGTAACTGAGCGAACGTAGCCCAACAGTGTGCTATCATCAACGGCAAGTCCAAACGCCGTATCGTCTAAGTCATCAGGGGTCTCAAACCATGTGCGTGGGTCACCCGATGCAATTGAAATAGTGAGTGTACCATCACTGTTCGCACTGATTGCACTGCTACTCGCAGTTGTCAAGTCAGTGTTGCGTGTCACCATGCGTGGATATGCAAACGGTTCTTTGACTGAGCCACTTCGCTTTGTATCGAAAATGAATTTGACATAATTACCGCCCGGAGGGGTTGCATTCCCCAATGATATGCGATAAGCGTTAGGTAGGATAAAATAACGATTGTGAAGTCTTGCCAAAAAATTTGCTTGCCCTTGGTCTGCATCCGAAACAGGCGGTGAAGTCGGCAATATAGGACCTGCTCCCCATGGATTAAATGCAGCACCTGCTAAGCGGAACCTACTTGATGAAGAATTAGATGTAGGTGGAAAAATACTGGGCGTATCACCTTGACCACTACCCGAATCGGGAGGAGAAAAAGGAGGAGTATCTCCCCCAAACTCAATGGTAGCCGACGCCTTTGCACTCTCAGCCTGACCGGGTTCGTCAACAAACACACCCTGCAACTCAATTTCAACACTGGCTTGGTTGACGTCAACACCTGCGTTGAAGCCGCCCGTAAAGGGTATAGGGAACGCTGAGAAGACACGATGTACGACCATGTCCATTGTGTGTACGTCTAGGTCGATACGGTTCCCATTCTCCTGTACAAGGCGAATAGGAACACGCTGAACCAAATCAAACACCTCGATTTAATCCTGACGTGGACAGTGGGCCGCCCATCTTTGCTCGGAGTTCTTTCGTGACCATCTCGCTGATTTCACGTGCAAGTGCTCGCTTGTCACTGCGGTCGGTCACCCCGCTAACGTCGATACGAAGCGTATTGATGGTAACATTCTGACTCATTCCAACAGGCTCGGCTGCCTGAGATTGTGCGGGGGTAGGGGCATTTGCAATCCGTGCGTTTGTCGTAGCCGTCGTCCGTTCTGCCTCAAGCGCTTCTGTGATTGGCTGTGCAGGCTGTACGTTGCTCATCTGTCGCAGGGACTCACGAAGGCTGTCTGTTGTTGAATGAGCAGCGTTCATGACCTTGTTGAACTCTTGAATCTCTTCACGCAAGGAGCGCATGTTGTTGCGTGACTTTTCGCTAAACTCGGAGAATCGCTTCATCGATTCCATCGTACCTGTGTCAATCTTTTCGTCAACCATTGTTCTCACTCCAAAGGCGGGATGATGTCATATCCCAAGTAAATACTGTCACGCTGCTCAGGGTTGTCATGCTGTTGCATGACGGTAGCCCATGTGAGGAGTTGGATTGCGTCTTGCGGGTCAAGTTGTCTCACCTTGTTGAGTGTCATGGAGTAGTGGGTCATCAATAGATATTCTGCTGCTTGTTGTTGTATGCGAGGCCAGTCATCGGGTTTACGTCCATTGACGTAGTCCCTTATTCGTCCGACCTCGCTCGTTGAAAATTTAGCCAACTCACCACCTCGGATGGACTTGGTAGCATCTTTGCTATCTCAGCGCCATCCTCGGCTGACAGTTGTTTGAAATCTATAGAAGGTGTTGCAGTGACCCATCGACGGAATGCTTCTTGCCAGTAATCCTCAAGTTGCGGGTCGCTACTCAGGAAAATAGGTGACATAGATTGCACGTCAAAGAACGTGGGTTTGGCTACCTCTATTGTCACTTCGCTTCCGTCAATTTCCATTATCACTCTCTTCGGTGTTGTCATCCAACTCACTCACTGTTTCGGTTGAAGCAGCCTCTTCTGAGGGGGCTTCTTGCTCAGCCTCATGTGGCTCGCTGGGAGCGACATGTTCGCCGAACGGGGCGTCTGAGACTTTACCAGCCTCAGGATTGAATACTTCTTCTTCCTCTTCAACAACGACAGCAATCTCGTTGCGAGGATGAAGCGCTATAGCATGTTTCATTGGCATGGCTATCACTCAGCAATGGAAAAGGGTGTCGGTGCTAATCACCTTGATGTTCTTGGGATGAATCATAATCTTGGAGTGCAGTAGCCCTTTGTCGTCAGGTACTGGGATTGGAGCGTCTGTAATTACGTAGTCGTCGCAGATGATACGCATCTGTTGTTGGCTACCTGTCGAGCCAGTCGACGGTTTTGTGAACACCATCTCGATAATGTTTCCAGTTGAGCCGCCTGTACCTGATACCTCACGATGCGTGCGGAGTTCGTGGAAAAGAAGTGAATCGCGTATGATAACGTCCATCTCCAGTTCAAACTCCTCTCGACCTTCACGAATAATCGACGCGTTGCGTGTGCCACCGTAGGGGACTTGTTTGAGCGAACGGTTGTTGCTATCAACTGATTCGGCTACAGGTGTTCCGCCCATGGTGTGGAATATCTCGACGCCCGTCTTACCACGCAACTCAAACGTCGAGATGAAGCCAATGTCTTGACCGAAGGCTGTGATTGTACCGTTGTAAAACATGAACGGCTTCTCAGAACCTGATGCTATGCCTGTTTCCTTTCGACCCGCTGCGTCAGTCGCCGTGTTTTGGAACAGGCGATGAGCACGGTACCTGTCACCGGGGTTCGATGACTCAAGCCGACCAGTGTCCGTGTAACACGATAGTGCATCGAAAATGCAACGATACTTCACCTCGGCATCGACGGTTGCGTTGAGTTCCCACTCAACAACTTTGCATCCACGGAATATACGCGTGAGTTGCTTGCTGTCCGTGCTTGAGCCGGGTGCGTTACTGTTTTCATTACTGTGTGAGCCAACGTCACGGTTGCGAATGCTGTGCTCAATACAGAACGAAGGGAGCGTGTCACCTGAGAACAAAAGGCGTCGAGTAGGATTTGTAATCGTACCATCGGAATTGACGTGTGGGCTACCAGTCAGTGTTGTACCGTTGAATCTGTAGGCAAAAATCGAATCTGTGTTGATGTGCTCAAATTGAAATGGGTCATCGACAAAAAGACGGACGCCACTGCTCAATGCTTCAATTGCAACAACGCGTCTAAATTCACTGGTTTCTGTTTCTTCAAAGTGTTCAGAATCAGATGCAAGCGTGGATGTCGATGCAGGCGGCCAAAATTTGTCGTCAGATGCACCAGTATCAGGAGCGTCGTAACCGATGACTGGTACGCGTGTCGTATCACGGATGAGGATGTAGTCACCAATTGCAACTGCGTGAGAACCACTACCCGTGTTAAAATCCACGCTGTTGACATCCACATACGTTTGACCTACCGTGACCTTCGTCCCTGCTTTAATTACACCTGCTTGTGAATAACTTGCAACGGATGTGTGTGCATCAATCGCTTCTCGCCCAAGGCTGTAATACAACCATCGAGGATTGTTGAGTGGCATCTCCAACTGAGCACCTTGGTGGAACACACGCCCTGTTTGTTGGATTGCAGCCTGACGCCCCAAGCCAATAACGTGGTGTCGGTGCATCGTAACCTTTGTGTCAGGTAGTTTCATGTGTGATGCAAGACCAATGAACTGGTCAATTTGTGAGAACTCACTTGACGACGCTGCACTATCGTTGTGAGCAAAGGTCGAACCACTAGCGAGTGTAGGCATACCTGTTGAGTGAATAAGCATAGCATCACCAGCAGCACTTACAATGCTAGTTGTAGTAAATCGTGGCACTACTTTCAATTTTGTAGCGTTGCTCTCAACGGTATGGTCAACAATTGTAAACACCTTATTTGTCATACCGTCAGAATAATGGTTGGTATAACCGCCTCCACCTGCTGTTTTGTGAAAACTAATCTTCTGACCAATGAGCATACCAACTGGGACTTTGAGAATAGCCTTGCCATTTTCAAATATGGTGCTATGGTTACTGTGTCCCGTTTCGGTAAACGTGATTGTATTGAAGTCAGGTGTGCTTGAACTGAATGTCGTGTCAAAGTGACAAGGCTCACCATGCTCAATGAAGATACCAGTCTCGTGCCCCATAAGGACTTCCGAGACGTCTCCTTTGTATGCCTGACTTACCATTGTATCACCTATGCTATTGACTCAGCGAGAGTCACGACTTCTATTTGAAACGTATGCCTGAAAAGGCGCTTGGTACGGTCGCTGAGGTCGGTACGTGTCTTGAACACCATGCGGTCGTAGTTGGTCGCATCGCCCTTGCGTGCAGCGTGGACGAGACGACGAATCTCGTTCTCAAGAAGTTGCAGGTGCGAACGGCTCTTGGCCGTGCGTACATCAACTGTGATGTTGACACGTGTTGTAACGAAGTTGTACAGCAAGTCAGGGACTTCTTCGTTGTGTGCTGTCTCGTACACGAGCACGAAGTCCGAACGCTGTAGGTCTTGACGCTTACCACGCTCAGGTGAGATTGTAGCAATGTCAGCGATGACAGGCTTGATGTTACCTGTGTTGGCTCGGTTCCAAGCCTCCAACTTTTCAATAACGACGTCGAGTGCTTCCTTCATGTTCATCACTCAAAGACAACTATCTCCTTGTATCTGTTCAAGATTGAGTTGGCTTCTTCTTTGAACATCTGAATCTTTTGTGCAAGCGGTACGTTCTGACTGCCCTCAGGGATGAGAACAGAACGGTCGTCAGCCATGAGCAGGTCGACAGCCACCATCTTTGTAGCAGCCTCTTCGATGGCCTTCTCCAAATATCGCTCGCCGTAAATGTAGGACACCTTGACAGCGTTGTGCTCAAAAAACGGGTATGAGTTGTTGAAGTAAATCATACCGATTTCGTAGTCAATCCACCAGTCTTTGAGACGGGCTTGGTCGCCGCCTGCGTCTGAAAACGCGCCGATGTCGGATTTGAATTGATGTTGAGTGATTGTATAGTTGGTTGCTTGAACAGGCTCAGTATTCATCCAGTGAACGTCAATCAACTGTGTTGAGTTCTTACTTGTATAACCAAATAACGCAGTTGTTTGTCCGTCAGCAACTGCAACTGCGACACCGTAGTCAGCAAAGGCGCTTGTGTCACCCGAAGCAACTGTCCATATCGCACCTGCACGAGCATACGTCATCGTTCCTGTAACAGCCGTCGTCTGACTGATTGAAATGCCTGTTGTAGCGTCTGTAGCAATTGTAGCGGATTCGCCACCTTTGGTTTGACGCATGCTTGTAATCTTCAATTTGCCGTTACCATAATCGGAATTGGCAGTTGCCAAAAATTCATTATTGACGTTGACAGACTGCGTGCCACCTGCTACGGGCAACGTGAATGCCGCACCATCGATGTCGTGTTCTTTTGTACCCCCTACCTGTGTCTCAGTCAGCGGTATAGCGCTGCGATTCGTGCGGTCTTCTTTGTTGATAAGGTCGGCAAGACTTTGTGCTGTTGATACTTTGTCGAAGCGGTCGTCCCAATTTGTAGTTCCCGTTCCTACAACCAACTGACCAAAGCCTCCGCCTCCGGGCGAAACGGCGATTCGTTTGCCACTCAATGCATTGTAGTCAGCGATTTCAACACGTGCCTCAGCACTGCATATCTCACGGTAGTCGTCGCCCTGCCACAGTTCAATGCGGAGCATCTGTTGCACGTTGCGGAACAACAGTGGCGTGCTACCGACGTAGTCGACGTAGTATCGTCGACGGTAGGGCTTGTAGGTATCGAAGTTGATGTACTCAGCAATGACAAGGCTCGGACGCCATGCGTTGTGTGTGACGTTGTCGATGCGGTCTTGTATCTCTTTGATACGTTGCTCGACATGTGATTTTGTGACGCCTCGTGTCTTACCGTTGGTAAAGGAGGCAGTGTTTTGGACATAGCCGTTGTCCGCTGTTTCATACAAGCCGGGGTTGATTGATGATACACCATCCTCGTTTACTGTGAATGTAAGTTTTACACCGCTGGTAGTTGATGTTATGGCTGTGACTGTGACCTCTTGACCCATCGGGTCAGCGTCACTGTAAATAAGTAAAATGTCGCTAACTGAAAAGCCGGTGTTTCTGTAGTCAGCACCAGTGACAAAGACTGCGTTTGCTTCCGCACTCGCTGACATCAGGACGGCTTCTTGCGGTCCGATACCAAGCAAATCAGCGACTTTCTGTGCAGTCGTGTAAACGATTTCTTCGGGGTTGAGAGGGCGTGTTTCCGCTTCACCGGGTGAGAATACTACTGGCATGCGTCATCCCCTCATCTCCCACAGAGAGTTCTCCGTCATAGACCTTGCCACCAAAGACGGTTTTGAACCGACTTCATGAGCACGTCTCCAATGTACATCGGGAATCCTGTTTGAACATCATCATCATCTCGTGCAGCCATTGCTGCTTCAAAGTCAGCGAGCATCTGTGCCTTCTGTTCCTCAGTCATACCCATACCACCCATTGCCATGTTTGCTTTTTCTTCCGCTGTGGGCCGTGAACGACCTACAGCACTTGGGTCCATCCCAAGGTCAGGTGTCTGCCCGGTAGGGTCGATTGGTTTCTCAGATTCGACAAAGTCCATACGTGGACCATCGAGCGTTTCGATTTGCACGTAATCTCCTTGCTTACGACCAAGCCCTCTATCTGAGGCTCGTGGTGCACGTTCAGGCGGTGCGCCTCCCTTGATTTGGGATTCAACCATACGTCGTTGGTCACGAATTTCTGAGAGTCTTCGTCGTAGTGAAGGGTTGGTTTCAGCCATGTCTGCTAATGCGTTTTCTTGAGCGATGAGTTTGGTAAACTGTGCTCGCAGGTTAGCCATGTTGCGCTGCTGTAGTGCTTCGTCTGTACCTGACGTCACGTTCATCGCTGCTCGCTCAACAAGTTCAGATGGACTCATTTGAAACGCAGCAGTGCCCTGTTGCTGTTGCAACTGCTCGACAGCGTTGCGTAGTCGCTGCTCGTCATCAGGACTCATACCCTGACGCTGTGCAGTCATGTCAATCAAGTTCGACAATTTTTCTTCGTCTGAGATACCCGTGACTTCCGTGTCCGAAGGGTCAACTCGTTGCTTGAAACCGGGGTCTTGCGTAACGTCTCGACCTTCGCCGAGAATACGTCGAATAAATTCTTCTTCGCTTACAGTGTCGCCTTCTATGCCAGTCATACTGGCACTGCCACCTGTCTTGCCTTGGGATGTTTCATAGCCTGCTCCACCAAGTTGAAGCCCCATACGATTCATGTGGTTCATGATGTTACGACCCAGTTGTTGCTTGTCGTTTGCATGCAATTCGCCAAACCGACGAATTAATTCATTACGAACTCCTTGTGGGTCGTCTCCTTGACGATTCGGTTGTACGTTACCGTAATCTTGACCCAAAATTTGTGTTTGAAATGCATTAGGGTCCTTTGACATCATTGAGTTCAGATACGACTCAAGCGTCTTTGCTTCTTTCGGTCCTTTCCTTTTACTACCCATGTATGGGTTTTGACCAGTATCGTCAACGACTCTCGTCTCACCACCGAATCCGACGATGCCTCCTTCGCCTGCTTCGGTCGCTATGTCTTTCTCACGACGGCCTGTTCGACTACGGAATTTCTTACCACGTGTATCTTCGATGTCAAAGGTAGCACGCTTAGCACCAATACCCCGTCCGAGTGAAGCACCACGGTCTTTGTCATCGCTCACACGCTTACCTTCACGTGAAGGCGGAGGGGCTTTGCCTTCTGATGTGTCAGTCAGTTGGTAAGCCTCAGCAAGAGCCTGTGCACGTGCAGGGGTGTTACCCTGTGCGATGGCTCGGTCGTAAATCTCTTGGCGCTTTTGTTTCATCGCCTCAGATTCTTCTGAGCCTACTACTGTCTTACCAGCAAGGTCTTCCTCTTTGACTCCCCTTAACTTGGCACCTGTTCTGCCAGTTGTCGGTGCTTCGACGGGAACGTCACGGAGTTCCTCAGCAGTTCGCTTTTCGCCTTCGGGCTTCTCAGTACGACGCTTGACTGCGTCTTTGATTTCGCCGCCCTTTCCGCCGCTTAGTGCAGCGTCCAGTTTGTCCATGAGGTTTTTACGTGAATCGTCATCACCGGGCGCTTTTCGTACTGCTATTCGCATGTTCATTCCTCCTTTGTTCCCAAATTGAAGTCCATCTTTGTTCCGCACGTTCGACAGTTGTCAACCCAACAGAAGTAAAGCATACCACACGATTTGCACCGTGTGCCTGAGCCGATGTTCAGAACGTCGCCTGTCTTTCGGTTGCGTATGCGTTGTTTACTGACTACGCCCTCAAGAGGTTTCTCTTGATTGAAGACGCTACCTGCCCCGTAGGACTCGGCCAGTCGTACGCCACGCTTCTCAAGTCGCTCGATTTCGTCGAGTCCGAGTGTTGCTGCATCCATCGTATCACCCTCAGTTCGTGGTGACAATCAGAAAAATGTTTCCCAAGATGGTGATGGGTTCAGCACCTACAATGGTGTTTGAACCTGCTGCCGCTGCCACGTCGGTCGTCAGGGTAGTCGACATTGTCGACGTGTCCTGAAAGTCTCGTGGTGCGTATGGTCCTACGACTTTGGTCGTCTTTGCCATGAGGGTTCACCTCAAGAGCGACGACCAATTGCGAGGAAACTTCCCGGTTGCACGTTGTCTTGGTCAGACGCTTGCCTAACTGTTATTGTAGTCCTTGCTGTGTCCAAAGAGCCTACATCGAGCAAATTGGTGATGTGTTCAGCAGCACCGTCGGTGGCATCGGCTGAGTCCACTTCTTGTATTACTGATGCATTAGGGTTAACCACAAATGCGTCGATTCTTGAGAAAAAACTTGTTAAGTCTATAGTCTCGGTTGCGGCTCCACCTGTGTATGTGCCTGTTACTACCATTCGGTCTCCAAAGTATGTTGGTCGTGGGTCAATTGTTACTGTCATTATTGTTCATCTCCTGTTGTTTCTGTTTCTTCTGCCACTGGTTTTTCGACCGCTGGTTCTTCGACGACTGGCTCAGGTGCTGGAGGGTTGAGGATTAGGTCAACCATGCCCAGTAGTTTGGACTTGGTCGCATATCCACCAACTGTTTCTCCACGCTCCTCAAGCCATGCGCTGATGTCCTTCTTAGTCCAACCTGAGTCGGGAATTCCATCGTCACCTGCGTCGACTGTGATACCTGCATCTCCTTCGACCTTCCACCACTTAGGGGATAGTCGATTGCGGTACGCATCGAGCCACTCTTGCGAGACTTCCATAGGGACGTTTCGCTCAGCGTAGGTTCGGCGCATACCGGGAACTGTACGTGTATGGTACGGTCCCAGTGAAGTTATTGTAGGCAAGAAGAAACACCTCAAGCCACAATCATCCAGCAAGTTACTGTGGTGTGACTTGTTCCAGTCACGGTAAACTGTGCTGCGTTCACGGTGTTGCCGTCTGAGTTTGTTGCAGTTGTTGTACCGATTGCATTCTTCATACTAACTGCGGCACTTTCTGTAACGTTGTCTCCAACGATTACTGCCAAAATTTTCGACGCATTGCCGCCAACGACCAATTTTTCATCGTTGGCTAGTGCTGTGGTAAATCGTCCACAAACTAACTTGATGCCTGCTGTTGCGTTTCCATCACTGTTGCTTGCTTGAAATCCAGTCAAAGAGCCGGGGTATGTACCTCCGAAACCTTTCAACCATTCAGTATCGCCCGTAGGTGAACCTGCATACAAGTCGAGTGCAAAGTCTTCTGTGTAAACTGCACTTGAACTCGATGTGTAAACTATTCCGCTTGTTCCTGTTGTTGCTGTCATATTTTTCATCTCCTGTGTGTGTTATCTCCATCAAACCTCAAGACAAGTCTCGGATTGAACCGTGGCCTCCAAAGAAAGTTGTCCAAATTTCACCCATGGTTCGGTAAAGTCCTTCTTGACCGAGGCGGTTGATGGCGAATGGGTCTCCAGTTTCGATACCTGACTCAAAGTATTGAGTTGGTTTTGCGACACTAAAGTGTAGGTAGTCAGTGTCCAAGAAGTACATACGGCTGATGCCGTCCTTTGTAACGTCCTTGGATGGAATGATTGGGACACCGTTGTATGTAGCGACGATGAAACCTGCTTCAACACCGGGTACACCCTTGACACCGTTGAAGGTAGGGGTGACACGCTTCTCTTCCATGAATCGCTGTTGCGCTTGGAGGAGTTGTTGGATTCGCATCAAAGTGTCATATCCAGTGAGGATGACCTTTGGATTTCCACCACGTACCCAAATCTTTTGGAAGATGTCGTCGAGGTGGTCAAGGCTGAGTACACGCTCAGTCAAGCCTGCATCGGTTGCGACGTTGACCTCAGCGTTGGACCAAGTGTTTGCATCTCGGTCAATGCTGTAAATGTCGAGGTCAGAAGCAGCGCTAACGTGTGCGGTGTTTGTAGTCTGAGAGCCTGCTGCGACTGGACCAGTACCAGTACTGTCCATTGTGCTTGAAGCGGTGACACGGTCGAGGGACTCGTAGTCGTTGCCAGCAGGTGTGTCGACGTCTTGGAGGAGCATCTTGTTGATTTCCTCAGCGTGGTGCTTACCCATTTCTTCCTTGAGAACACTGCGAATGTCACCAAGACCGTCGTCCTTGTCGTTAAGGAAGATTGCAACTTCGCTCATGTCGAAGGTGTGTGCAATGGTCTTAGGCTTTGCAGCGATGTGCTGGAAGACAGGTTTGGTGGTTTCCGGTAGTGTACCGTTCTCCGCAATACCTCCGCCCTTAGCGGAATCAGGTCGTGCGGTTACGACACGCCATCCACTTCGGTCCCAAGGCTTCTTAGGAAGGATGGAGAATGCGTTGAATTCTTGGTTCAACTGGCTCCAAACCTTTCGTCCGTAAATTGCTTGGTATGTACCAGCAGTTGTGGACAATAGTGGTGCGTCTGCTTTCAAAAGTTCACTGCCTGAATAGTGGAAGCCCATGTTTGAGCCTGCACCATAGTAGTAGCGTTCCATGTCGGTTACTGTTCTTAGATAGTTTCTTGCCATTCTTAATCACTCCATTTAGTTGTGGAATACACTTCCTGCGAGGCGGTGTACGTCATCCCAAGACATGTTAGCCATGTCCATAGTGGATGGAATTTCAACGTTAGAAACAGGTGCGGACTTTTGGATAGTTGTTCCAGTTGCACCTGATGCAAGGTTATCGATTCGGTCGCTTAGAGAAGCAACTGCCTTTTCGATTGATGCGAGTGGAGCACGAGCGTCGAATGCTTGTGCTTGTCGGCTTTCAGCCTCACTGCGCTGTTCCTTGGCGAGTCGGTCGGCGAATACATCGCTGAGAGTTCCCTTGAGTTGCTTCTCAATGGAAGCAGCCTTGTAAGCAGCGTATGCTTGCTCAAGGTCAGCAGGGGAGAGGTCCTCAGGAGACAAGTAGCCCTTTGCAACATCAGCCTTAGAGCCGCTGTTGAGTTTGCCAATTGCGCCAGTGGATGGGTTGCCACCTTCTTGTGCTCGGCCTTTAACTTGGCCTGCAAAGTAGTCAGCACCGTCAACAGAAGATGGGTTGTCGAAGCCACCAAGTTGTGCCTTCTCAAGTGCATCAAAGTGTGCACGAGCGCCGTTAATATCGACGCCACCCGACTTTAGGGTGTTTTCCATCCAGTGTAGGTAGTCTTGGGTGATAACGTCAGAGTACTCGGATTTCTCCATCTCGCCTTTGTGTTCGGCGCCGTACATCTTTTCGTCTTTGTCTTCATCAGCCATTTCTTTGCCTTTGTCTTCATCCTTGTCGTCCTTGTCCTTACCCTTCATGTGCTCTTTCAAGCCTTCGGGCATTTCACCTTTCTCCATTACGTCGAGGCGGGTGTTGATGCGGTCCAAGACGGACGACAGTTCGCTCATTGTGTTCATGTCTGTACTTTCAGTCATTGTTGTGTCCTCCTTCAATATACGGAATGTCGCCTCCGGGTTTATACCTTTTTCACAAATCGTTACCTCGTGAAGTTCCAGTTTGGAAATCTCGGTGTAATCACCGTGTTCCGAATCGGCTTTTCGCATTCGCTTGAATGCTTGTCCACCGATACTGAAACCCCTAAGGGCGCCTTTGCGAATCTCATTGGCTACTTCACGAGCCTTTTCGATGTCATCGCGTACTTCGATGACAACGAAGAGTCCAGCGTCATCGACACCGGACTTCCACAATCGACCGCTACTGTCGGTGTATTGTGGTATAACACTTCCAACTTGGATGTTGGAGTGTGCGAGTTGTACGTTGCGGAATCCGTCCGCTTTCATGAAGTTGTCAAATGCACCCTTGAGTGCACCTGTAGTGATGAGGTCACCTTGCTTGTCGACCATTTCGACGCTTGCATAACCTGCAATAACAAGGCCATTGTCGCTCTTGAGGAGCGATATGGTGCCACCGCCTTCAAACCGGGCGGATTGTAGTGGCGATACCATGACCATTGTAGTTGTTACATCCGTCATTCTATATAATCAGATATGGTAAACAGCCTTATCTTCTGTAAGTTCTAACTTACTATCAACTTCCTCGACGTCTTTCGATTCTTCCTCTTTATCTTTCCTGTCACGTTCAATATCACGCACATCGTAGTCAGGCATGGTTTTCGCATCGTCGGGGTTGGTCGGACCTGTTGGTGATTGTATGGGCGTGCCGTAGTCTATACCGAGTCCTTTGGGTCCTGACATACTCGTACCCACTTGACCTACACCGCTTTTCGCCAACAGTCGCTCAAGAAGTTCGACACCCTTCTTCATAACCTTGTTCTTCTCTTTGTCCCACGTCCCAGTGCCATGAATTTTCTTAGGTGGGATGAGAGGCTTAGCGTCACCCTTACTTTCGTGAACCTCAGCCTTGTCCTCTCGTTCTTCTATAGAAAAGTCACCCTTGAGCATGACGCCAGCAACGGGTGACCAAAACGGTCGTTGGCTTTCAGACAAACGAATCAGATAGTCATTGTCGGCTACGGGTGTGTGTACAGTCCAATACTGACCACGTGTGGTCGCCTTGTACAGAACATCACCTGCTTCAAACGATACACGAATGTGACGGTCACTTCTATAGATGTTGAGTGGACTTTGAGTCATGTCGGCTTTTGCTAACATAGCAAGGCTTTCTGTACTGACCAATGGTTCGCCCTCAGCCTCACCTTCGATGCGTGGTGCGTGAACAGTGTACACCTTTTGATTCTCAGATGCTTCACCTTCTGTTACGCTCGTGACATTGACCTTGACGAAGTCACCGACCTCATACTTTTCAGGAGCATTGAACGATGCACCAATGTCCATGTAAATGTCATCCTCAATCTTGACTGCACGGTCACCCAAGTCCTCTCCATGAATGATTGGACCTGTACCAAGTCGATACGTGTACGGCGATTCGCCTCTTCGCTCAAGCACCATGAGTGTAACATCGTTGCCTTTCTGATACATGACCCACTTGGGATGACGTGCTTCGCCTTTCATGTACGTGGACTTTGCATCACGCAACAAGATACGGTCGCTCTCGATGTTCTTGATGGCGTCAGCCAGTCCGACATCGTCGGTCAACTTGGTATCGGATGCACTTGGGGCTTCGACACCCTCAACGCTTTGCAACGCACCACGCAACAACTTGATGCGGTCTTGAATCGGCATATCATGAACCTCCTTGCCATCAAACTCAATGACCTCAAAGATGTACAATCCACTCTCACGTCGTATAACGTCAACCAAAAAATCCTTGTCAGATACCTGCTTGAACGCTTTCTTCTCTTCATCTGTAAGTGAACCCTTACTTTCGACGTCGTCATCCTTTTTTGTAACGAACATTCGCTCGCCCTCAGGATAATCGCTGACAACCCAGTCGCCTGTGAACCCACGCAGGTGTTCAAGGTCGTCGACATCAAAGATACGGTGCATCGGTTGCAGTGACGGCAAGCCCTCAGGCATATCCTTGCGGATATAATCAGGGTTGGTCAGCGAAGCCAGCAATGCAGGTCCGTCCATCTTCGTCGATATGTCCAGCAGGTTATCACTCAAAGTCGTTTGGGCTTGGTTTGAACGCGTAGCGTTTGGTTGTCGCTCAACTGAACGGTCATCGTTGTGTGCACCAAAGTGACCAAGATGTTGTTGAGGCAAGACTCTTCTCACTGAACCTCCCATAGGCGTAGCCAATCGCATTTTCTTTGGCGTCTGTGGTCGAAACTGCATACGACCGTCTCTTATATCCATGCGGAATGGAACTTCGTGCATGTGCCCTTTGTGAGAACGCAGTCCGTCTGAGTTGTAAATGGACATGATGGATGTTTCTGTGTCAGGATGTGAGGCACGACCAATCGGCTTTGACGTGAGTGCAAGCCTTTCTTTGGAGGCTTCGTGCGTTGGGTCGTACTCAACTGAGCCGTCATCAACCACAATTCCATGAAGTAAGTTGGTTAATTTGTGCATTTTCTTTTCGTCTATGAGTGGTTTGCCTGTTAATCTATGACTAACATTTTTGCCAGTATAGTGTGCATCTAATTGACGTTTATCCTTTTGGTTCGGTATTTGAATTTCCAAACCTCGGTCCGACAACGTTTCAAGCATCCGTGATACTGCCGATGCTGCGACCATTGTGGGGTTGGTCTTTAGGCTGTTAGCCCCTCTCCTCTTTCTATCAGGATGTGCTCGGACAGTTCCCAACTCAAAGTTACCTTCCCTGTCGTGAGGATAGTCAAGAAGTCCGTGAAAGTCATCAACTAATGTATCTGAAACTCCCATGGGTAAACTTGCTATGAGGTCTTGCACCGTAGCAATTCGTACAGGCGTACCTTGCTTACTGGCCTGAGTTACGATTTGTTGAATCATCCTTCGCTGATAGGGTGATGCTTCTTCGCCAAACACACGGGCTGTGGCTTTGTCCACGTTTTCGTTTGGTCCGATTTCGTGAGCATCATCTGTGTCCATGAAGGCTTTGACTTGGTCTTGTACAGCGTCATGCCTTACATGCGTTTTTTCACGAATCGTTCCCGCTGACAATGCTTCTTGTCCGTGAAAATCTTGGTCTTGAGTAGCAAGAATGTCGTTTGCTGTCTTCATGGCCCACGCCATGACGGTGTCAGGCGGTGCCATAGAAAACAAATCAAAACCCTGTTGCTCAGCCTCAGCAAGCACTTGTTTGGCTACGTTCTCGATTGCATTGATGTGACTTCGTACTTTGCCTTGTAGTGTCCTTCCCTTATCACTCAAGTATTTCTGATGTCTTCCCTTGACGGAAGAATAATGTTCTCGTTCAATGGCCTCCAAGCGCTCGTGCGCTTCGTCGATTTCGTCTTCTGATACAGGCATACCACGCGCTTGCTGTTCAATGAGTGTGTTGAGTTCGTCCTCGGCTTGGCTGTATTCCAACATTCTTGGTCTAAACGTATTTACGTGTGCATTGACCTTACCCTCAGCCAACATTGCATCTCGTTCAGCGTCCTTAATTTTGTTTTCATGCTCTTGCGAGGCTAAAAACCACGCCATCGATTCGTCATTCATACCAAGAACAGCGGGTGGTTTTGGTGGGTTGTTTTTCAGATTGCCAAGAAGCATGCGCTTCTCGTGTGCGTTCTCGCGCAGCGATTGAAGTTGTTTCAAATCGTTATCATAATTGTCTTGCGTAATTCCCTGCAACATTCCGAGTTCGTCACGGTCCGCAGCCATCTCTGTATCAGGGTGTATGCTGTGAGGATGATGAACATCCTCTTGGAACGAAGGGTTGGCAGGTGGGTGTATTGCACCAATCATTCCGGACAACTGATGGTGATGCATAGCGGAGTCTTGGTCACGGCGCATCACTCCTGTTTCAGTCGACTTCGGTCCGAATGCGTTGCGTGAACCTATGGTGTTTTCGTACCCATACCCATCAGCAACAGCATTACGCATAGCGCCACGCATGCCTTGTTCCGTAGCACCGTGCTTGGATTCCATCAGTTGATTGTAATACTTTGGAGAGGTCGTCGTGTCGTGTCGTGTACTGTTGACCTTGGCACCCGACAGTAAACTGACGCCAGTGCGCTGAATGTTATGCGGATTCAACTGAGCAGTCAGACCCGTGCTGGGGCTGATTTCAGCAACCTGCTTGGCTTCATACAGCCCCTTCTCGGTTTTACGATAACGCTTGACCGCTTCCAGTTCCGATTCAGGCGGACCGAACGGTGCCATCACGTTTTCAACAGCATCGGCAAGGCCAATCAGTTCGGGGCGAAACGCGCCTGCGTCACCTACTCCAACTATGTCACCGCCCACACGTGAACGCTCACCAGTCGTCAAAAACGACATAGCGTCTCCCTCTTCGGGCGAAAAGCGATGCGCTGCATGCATGGTGTTTAGACGAGTTGCGTGCGTCTTACCAAGTCCGCCTCTTCCCAAGAACGGTGTGGAGAAGTGATGGCTGAGCGATTCTTGCTTACCGCCTATGTACGACTCAGGATGTGCGTTCTCACCTTCGGTAGCAAGAAACGGCTGTGTGAAAAACTGAATAGCGTTTCGCAATCGACGACCATTACCTTTCATTTTTGTAGCATCCCTGTGAAAACCTACGAAGTCTTTGACAAGTTCGTCGATGCCCTCCAACGAATCAAGCAAGGCAATCGTACGAGGGTCACCTCGGTTGAGTGAATAGTATGGGTCATCGTACCGCATAAGTTTCTGACCTGCACGACCCATGTTCGCCATAGCAAACAAATCGTTGGGGGTGATTGTTTTTGCATCGCTTGGTACGAGACGACCTTTCTCGACCTTCGCCAAATACTTCAACTTCTCGCCAGTAATCCCTTGGTAAAAGTCTTTCAGTCGCTGAAATAGTTCTGTACCCTCAAGGTCTTTGTACATCTCAGCGGGATTGATGTCGTCCTGTGGAGGAGTGTAAAGACGACCAAGTCCGGGTTCGCCTGTGGCATCCACGTCACGTGTGTGGTGTGCGTGAACTGGAGCATAGCGCTGATGAAAGTTTGCTACGAAACGACCCATGGGTACTTCCATACCCAAGTCAGGTAAGAAAACAGATGCGTTGTCCTTGTTCATCGAACCGTGTTCCATCATATGTTCATAGAATGCAATCTTGTCTTTGGGACTGAGCCATTCTAATCCAAAGTAGTAATCCAGTTCACCAAGCCCGACAGTGCGGTCCGTTCCTTCGCCCTTTGTGTCAAAATCTTTCCATGTATCTTTAGCATCCGACATGTGCCGTCTTCGCATGGCTTCGTCAAAATCAGCACCTTCACGACCAAGTAACAGTTCTTCTTGAAATGCTTTCAAACCCGCAGGGCTTGCTTGCCAATTTTCAAAGTTCATTTCGTATATTGTATGATTAGACACCCGTTCCTTACCGTACATGGCAGGTGAGTACAGTGCAGTATCTCCGTGATGTCGATAGTGAGCCTCCTCTTTTCTGTCATGCTCTTGTGCTACACTTTCGACCTTAGGGTCAAGAACATTATCAAGAAAATAACGCTCCAAGACGTTGCTGAACTCAGGATGCGATTCGTCGTCGTATTCGTCATGGTTACCCCAAAGGGGATTGAAATCAGGACTGTGATAATGGTCTTCAAAAAAGTGCTCGGTTTCTGTACCCTGATGTTCTCGGCTTGGTGGTCGTATCTGTTGATGAAGCCACTGCGAACCCATGTGCACGATACTGTCGTGTGACTTAATGCGCTCAGCAAAGGGAGCACCGCCTTCAAACGATTCAGGCATCGTTTTGGGTGCTCTATCCATACCCTCCGATACCCGCATATCTGTTGACGGGTCAAGAACACCGAGAGATGCAACGTCTTCAAAAGTAGGGTCAGGCTGTTGCGCTAATGGAAAGGGAGACTGAAACGATGGGTCAGCCCCTTCTTGTTCCTCTCCACCACTGGGATTCGGAATCGTCACTTAATCACCGCCATTCATTGGCGGTTCATGCGTGCTTCCAACGCTTTCTTGAGCGATTGCGCTTCTCCGCCGCCGTCCACAAAGTGCCCTGCGAGCGTTGAAAGTGCTGTTGGGTAGTGTGGGTTCTTGTCAAGGACGTCGCTCTTTTCTGAGATAGCACCCTTGTTTGTGACATCTTCAACGTCAATCAGACGTTGGTTGGTTGAGTAGTATTGGTTTTGGACACCAGTCTCGCCACCGACTTGTACGTGGAATTGAACATCACCAAGGGCTGTTCCTTCCTTTTGGTCGAACGTGATACCTTGCTCTTTCGCAATCATTCGGCTTTCAAGTTCTTTGGCTGCCTTCAAAAGTTGGTCGACCTTTGGGCTTCGTGGTTCGTATCGTGGTCGCATGCTATCACTCCATTCCGATGTTGTTTCCTATGTTACCAGTGCCTTTTGCTTCTTCGGCAAGGCGATGAATGTCAGACCAGTCCATCGCATGGAACTCTTGATTGTTCTCAGGGATTGGAATACCACTGGCTGATTCATCTTTGAGAATATCATATGTAGCGTCACCACGAAACAAATCCGGCATGACGTCCATTGGTGCGCTGTTAGAACCGCTTCGGATAAAGCCTGCACGCTTCAAGAGCATAGCAGGGTCAGCGACGATTTGCTTGAGTGCACTGTTTTCTGCTTTGAGGATGCTAAGACTGTTGTCCATGCTTTCCATTTTTGTAATCAAAGCACCCATGAGTTTCTCAGCCGTTCCCTCTTTTACGACTTCTTCGCTCATTCAATCACCTCAAAGGTTCCTGTTGTTTCGACGTTGCATGATAGGTCCACGTCGACTTGTTCGGATTGTACCGGGCAAGACTTGTGTTGTTGATTCGTGAACTGACTGAACGCTATTGAACTTACGGACTGGCACTCCACCTGCATAGATGTCGTTGATACCACGTGATTGTGGTGTATCGGACTTCATAATCGCCTTCGATACATCTTCTGAAAGGTATTCAGCGTATTTGCTCACTTCATTGATGTGAGAACTCGCCGACACACTGTCGTTGTCTTCGATTGCTTTGAAAAACGCATCAACGTGTGAGCGCATTTTGCGAGCCATAGGGTCCATCTTCGTCAGGTCCATACGCATCCCATAACCTTCATCGTATTGAATGTTCCGTCAATTTCGCCGTATGTTGTTCATGGCTTGACTAAGTGGTGAGCCTTGTGGTCCTCGCTGTTGAACACTTGAAAACGGTGCGCCTGAACCCATGCTTGTTCGATTCTGTGGACTGGCAGGTCCACGTGGAGTACGCATTCCCATCCCCTCTCCTCCGGGCTGTGAAGCAGGTCCTTGACCTGCTCTCAAGCCTGCGCTTGCTTGACCTGCAAGTGCACCTGCCAACTGTGGTGGCATGTTACGACTTGGCAAGCCACCGGGCTGTGCCATAGGTTGGGGACCTCCGGGCATGCCTCCCATCTGAGGCTGACCACCCATACCTTGTTCCATAGGCTTGTAAATGAATCGAATGTCTCGACCGCCCTCCTCGATAAGTTCAGGCTTGAATCCGAGTTGTGCCATACGTTGTGCGATGTTGACCTCCATCTCGTCTCGTCGGAGCCGAGTGACTTCGTCTTCTTCTTCGTTTGGATAAAGTGTTAACTTCCAATCTGTAATGTCCATCTCTTCCATCAGTCGTGGGAACAAGTGGTCAGTGTACACTTTGTGACCGAACTCGACAGCACGGTTGGTGACAAGTATTTGCAAACCTTCGTTGTTGAGTCCGCCTGATTTACCTGTGTCCATCATAAACACGTTTGATACACCGTAAAACGCTGCGATACGGGTTCTCATTTCGTCACGTACGGCAATGTATTGCATTTCTTCAAGCGTGTCCATGAACTTGACCCAGTTGACACCACCACGTCCACTTTGGCTTTCGATACCAATCTTTGGAATGTAGTGCGGGTCACGCTCAAGTTTCTCATCAACACCCTTCCAAAACGACTTCATCGATTCAAGGTTGTCCGTGGTGATTGAAATCAAGCCACGTGGAACACGACGCTTGCTGTATGCTGTGTACATGTAGTTGTCCATCGCTGTAAGCGTCATAGCCTGACGCCAAAGTGTCGATACTGGTGACTTACCGTACAACTTCGACGGATTGTATTTACTCACGTGAATAACTTCACCCTTGAGATAGTATTGCGTCTTCCCTGCACCACCTGTGTTGACGTGGTGCACGTCTTCCAGTTCGTGGTTGCATATCTCACAGTTGTTATCGGTTTCGCTGTAGCCACGCACTTGATTGCGATGCAATGGACAGACTTTGTATCGTCCGCCACGCACGCCTCGCTTGTCAGCGACAATACGCATGAAGATAGGGTCGCCGCGCAAAATCTCTTTGACACGGTAAAAAGCAACCTCGTTGGTTTCAGGGTCAACGTAGTACTCTTTGACAAGAATCAAAAACGCATCGTCCATGATGTTGAGGTCGTATTCAATCTCGCGTAACACATCCATGAAGTTCTGTTCCATTGAGTTGCGTTGCTCAACAAGCCATCGACCATAAACGGTTTCGTTTGGGTCAGGGCTACGAACGTCGCCGCCACAATCAACGCATGTGTCAACGTCATGCTGGTATTCTTTTTCACATTCGATGCACTTCATGTGGAACTTCTTGTCCCAGTAATACCCACGTCGAAATATTTCTTGTTGAAGCGTTGAAAGCACCGTTCGCAGAATTAAGTTCTCAGATGCAACTGAATACAATGCAGGTATGGTAATACCTTGAACAATAACTGGCTCTTGAATACCCGTTGTGTACAACGGCATCTGAGGCTCAGGTGTACGTCGTCGTCGGAACCGGTCGGCCAATCGACCAAGAACACCCTTAACACGTTCTTCCGCCATTACAAATCACTTCCCCAAGAACGAATGGTGTCAGCATCGACACCCCATGCATCGAGTTTCTTTTGCACAGCATCAGCGTCGTCCTTCCAGTTTTCAAACATAACCAACATACGATACTGCTCCTTTTTCATCGTGTCATTCTCTTCAAGGAACCGCAATGCGGCCTTTGCTTGAGTCGACTTCAACTGCAAGTGCGGAAGCACTCCGTTAAGAACTTTCTTCAAATCATCTCGTGAATGGAAATTCAACCGATGCGTTGTGCGCTTGCTGTTCTTTGACATTTTTTCGTCGAGTGACAGTGTGCCGCAACCAAGTGTTTTCTGCAATCGCTCACAGTGAATGCGCCCTCTATCCCCAGTGGCTACTGCCGATGCACGAACTTCGCCACGCTTGGTGATAAAGATTGAGCCATCAGCGTCCATGAACCCCGCAGCATACGCCCACGGGTCTTTGATGACAAGTCCATCACAGGAAAGCAGAACGTATTCGCCACGCCGTGGTGCCTTAACAATGTCCATCTCTTCGCCAAACATCGAGAGTAATTTGCTCATGCGTGTGGCTGAAAGTCGATTCACGCCTTTCTCAATCAAGTTGGCAGTGATGTCACGAGCACCCATGTGCCCTTTATCTTGCAATTCTTTCTTTGCCAATTCAAGCCAATTTTTCTGTTCTTTGCTGAGTGTGTCGACTTGATGAAGTCCGCTTCGCCACATCTTGCGTGCATCCTGTCGCTGTTGCATAGCATTAACCCAAGCGCTTCGTTCTTCGTCACCCCAAACATCCTCGTAGTCATCAAGCATCTTGAGGGCTTCGTCGGCTGCTTCCCACATATGACAAGCCCGTAGCAATGTTGATTCTCTTGAGTTACCGAACGTACGTAGCGATTTGAGGTTGCGGTCACTCAAACCGAGATTGCGAATGGTGTCGGCGTATTCGATTGCCCACGGAATAGAAGATATGGTTTGCTCCACTTCTTGAGCCTTGAGTGCACGTACACTTTTGATAGCACCATCAATATCGAATTTCATGTCTTTCATCTTGCGTCGAGCACGCTTGAGGTCTTTGACAACTTCGTCAGCGCTCTTACCGAGATATGCATCAAACCACGAGTCGCCGTTTTCAGGGAACACATGTGTTTCAATCTGTAGGATAGGTTGCTGTGGTGCAGCCTCCTTTGCGATTTTGACGGCTTTCATCATATCGTCACGAAGTGAAGGGTGGCCCAAAAGTGAAGATGCAATCATTGTTGACTGCTCATGACCCATCTCAAGATGGATGTCTGACTCTCCTACAACAAGTGTCGGCCACATCTCAATCATCTCCGTATGGGTCGTAGTCAAACGGGTCAAGCAACAAACCAATCATCTCCTGTCATACGTGCAGCACCCTTGCCGGGTGAATCAAGGAACCACTTGTCGAATCCGGGTAGGTCGTCGTCGAGTAGGATAACACTGCCACGGAACTCCTTTGTTGCCCAGTTCGCCAGCGCAATTGCCATAGCCAAGTCATCGTGCGAACCGACCGATTCCAACTTACCACTCTTGGTCATTCCAAAGCGACTGAGTTGCTTTTCAAGTTCACGTGTGTACTCCTTACTACGCTCGTTGCCCCAAGGCGTTTTGATTTTGCCTTGCTCAAAAGCCATCAGCAGCGACATGAACATACTTTCCTTGCGTTGTCTTGTGGTCATAAATGTTTTGATGGGGATGTCATCTCGCATATCTTGCAATTCGGCTGCAAACATGCGCTGGAAATTGTTACCTTCAAGTTCAATTAGGTCAGGTTGGAACCGATTGTTGATGAGTAGGATGTTCTTTTTCTGTGCTGCGCCACTCAATCCCTTTTGATTAATGACGTGAACCATTTGCTTCTCCTCAGAATCGGGAAGCATACGCAAGATAACCATCGCTGTGTAGTCAGCGTTGCTATCACTGGCAATCGCAGGGTCCCAGCCGACAAAGTGCTGACCGAATACACCCGCTGCATTGCCTTCTTCGTCAAACTCTTGTTCGGCGTGGTCAAGCAACACGAGGCTTTCGTCGCGTGCCTTTTCCAACAGGCTGTTGGGGAACATACTGGAATTGTCGTGGATTGGTTCGCACAGATACTCACGAGCGAATTTGATAGCAGGCATCGACTGCTCACGCATTCGGAGTGCGTCGAGAGGCCAACGTCCCGGCCATAGTGGTTCACCATTCTCTAAGATAGCGGGATAGGTTTCGACTTGGAACGTGTCCTTCTGTTCAAGTTCAGCGTACAGGTCGTTGTACGAAAACGGTGTACCGACCATCATCATTCGACCTGTGTGGTGAAGAACAGGGAGAAGAACGGTATAGAACCAGTCGGCTGCACGTTGAAGTTCAGACGCTGTGGTTCCCCACAGGATGTCATCGCACACGACCACGTCCGGGTGGAAACCACGAGTAGCACCACCGACGGACTTCGCCATGATACGGCTACCGTTGGTGAACTCAAAGTAGGATTTTGCCCACGGCTTACCTGAGGGCTTGAGTGGTTTGAGAATGTCAGCCATGTCGATGTTGCTACGGATGAATCGCATGTGCTCAAGCGTCTGTTCAAGCGAGTGGCTGAACACCATGATGTGCGTGTTCGGATTGAACGCTGCAATCCATAGAGCATAGGACATGAAGAATACAGATTTACCGTGGTCACGGCTCGCTTTGACGCAGTAGTATCGGTGACCGTTCAAACCTTGGTCCCACGCTTCGTGATGGTCGGCGTAGTCAAAGCCAAGAATCTCGGTGAAAAAGAACTTGAACGACTTCTTCGACATCTCGATGTCGATTTCGTCAACGAGTGCCTTGACACCCTCAGTGTCACTCATTCTCCGCCTCCCGCTGCATAAACTCATTGTACAACTCTTGTTCTCTGTTTCCAAGTCGTCCCGTTCGTGGTGATGGCGGCTGCGACGGCTCTCCGCCTCCGCCCTGCTGAGATTCTTCGCTCACTTCCGCTTGTGCCACTTCCACGGAATTTGATTGATTATCACGGTTTTCAGGAGCGTTTAATTGCTGGTTGACTGTATTGTCATTTTGGTCAAAGCCTGCCGCTGGCTGAATTTGACCTTGAGGCGCCTGTGCCTGCTGTTGCGGTGCTGCTACACCAAGACCAGTTAGCAAATCAAGTGCTGGTTGAAGTCGCTCAGGGTCTATGCCTTGGACTGCTTGTACAGCAGGGTCGTCATCTCGTCGACGACCTCGACGCTTTTCTTGTTGGAATTTTGCTCGCCCAAGTGATGCTAACTCACGACCAAGTTGCTCAGCACCGGAACGTGTCGCCTGATTTGCTTCACTTGCTTGTTGTAAGCGTGCTTGTTCGGCCTCAAACCGTCGACGGTTGATGTTCATTGGGTTCATACGAGTTGCAAGACTTGGATTTTGTTGGCGGTATTCAAAGTCAGCCTGTGCTCTTTGTTTGGCATAGTCATCCTTTACTTGCTGTTCCATGTCAGCACGTGCTTGTCGCCCACGTGAAGTTGCCAAATTAGCAAGTCCTCGACCGGCTGCGCCACCTTGCATAGCACCAACTTGGAGATTTGATAGGAATCCGCCAAGACTTCGTGACTCACCTGCAAGTCCTCCCGCTAAACCTGCTAACGTACCTGTTGCGCCAAGCGCTCGACTCCGTTTTGTGCGACCACGTGCTCTATCGCCTCCCCCACGTCGTCCGCCAAAGCCGACGTTGTAGTACATCTGAGGCTTACCGTCAGGGCCAATCTGAATTTGAGGTGAAGCCTTCACGAGAATCTTGCTCATCAAACCCCTCCGCTGAACGTGACCTTGACGACCTTGACGACCTGTGGACTGACGTTCCATTCCTTAGCGATACGGTGCCAGTCGCCACGTGAGTGCAACAGTCCGTGAACGTCCATCGATGTGATACCCAAGTCTTTGGCGAATAACCCGATTGACTGAACTGAATTGAGTTGAATAGGATTGTGAGGAAGCATCTTGAGGATTGTAGCATCTTGCTTAGCGTCCTCCAGTTGGATATGCTCCATGGCTTCTGTAATTTCAGCGACTTGAGCCTTTTGAAAATCCGTCAATCGCATTTGACCTTGAGGCAAGCCATCCGTTGGTAGTGGTGCCTCAGCCATAGGCTCCGGTGTAGTAACAGGCTTTTCAGCCTGTTGCCCCGCACGAGCCTGAGCAACTGTCATGTTCGGATGTGCTGTAAAGTCGAATGTGTGCTCCTCGGCATGCCGAGGAACAACTGTTGTATAGCCACGACGCTTGTGTTCTTCGCCCAACGGTTCAAACGCCAATCGACCTTCCGGCAAGTCAGGAATTCCCATATTTTCTTTGAGTTGACCAAAGACGCGTTGACCTAACTCACGGTTACCTTCATCTCGTGAATGCTTGGCGTGAGTGTAATCATGAGATGCAAATCGTTGCTTTATCATTTCTTCAACTTCTTCGGGTGCATACCCCTCGGCTACCAGTTGTTGTGCCAAGTATCTTGGTATGGCTAACAAGTGACGGGCGTGTCGGTGTCCGCCTCGTGCGCCGATTGACCCTAAGATGTTCTGATATTCGTTCGATTGCATGTCAATGCCAAGGTCTTGTCCTATCGAATTCAGAATGTTTCCGGGCATCGAGTTCTTACGATTCTCGCCAAGCACAAGGTGCGACTTCGGCATTCTGTGCAATTTTTCAGCCTCTTCATCGGTGACATCGACGCCTTGTTCAGCGAGTTTTGCTTTGAGGGACTCCGCTGTCATACCACCTTGCTTGGTGCCAACCGTATCAAAAAGCGCTTGAGGAGCAAACTCAAGTCCCTGTAACGGATGGAAATCCGTGATAGGTCGTTCCGCACCTGCTTCAAATCGTCGGTGTCGGCCACGGTCATGAGCCACTTTGTGAAACGTCAAATGTTCAAGGTTCACGACTGGGTTGTTGAGGTACGTTTGCTCCCCGCCTCCAAAAGAATCTTGAGAAAACTGAATCATTTGGTCAAACGCTTTTGCAATTTCAGGGTCGTTGATGTCGACATTGAAAGCAGGGTTTTGCATCATGTCAACGATACGTCTGAAATAATTCTTGACAGGGTCTTGCATTTCTTCATGCATGTGATTGACACCTGAGTCGATGAAATTACCTTGGTCGGAGTGCTCAGACAAAACGTTACCTTTGTTGAGGGAATAATTGATGAGTGGGTTTTGAACACCGTCACCCGATGCTCCGCTACCCCTTGTCATTCGCATAGCACCTCCACTGTCTTTGTCAAAAGTGCCGACAGTGTTGCGTCGCCATTCAACGCTGTTGACACCGGGCAAAATGTGTGTTGCATCATCTCCATGAACGTCAGTGTGCTTCGCATTGAATGCGTCGATAGCAGGTGTCATGACCATCTGCTTGACGATTTCTTCGGCCTTGCCTTGACTGAATCCCAAAATCTTTCGTGCATACTTTGCTAAATCGTAAATCATGTAGTCCATCGGGTGAAACGTGTGTGGACGCTCACCGAGTTTTCCATCTCTGTGAGGGTTGTTTGGGTCATAATCGTTTTGCCACAAGAGTTCCTTTGAGTCATGGTCGAAACCAAACGGCGGGTGGTGTGCAGGGACGTCGCCTTCAAATTGATGATACCATGGGTGGTCGGATTCGTGTGTGCGAATAGCCTCTTCGGGGTACCACTCAGACCACGCATCGCCGTTCCTACCGCTTTTTGGGCCGTGCTTGAGACGATACGCTTTGAGAATCTCGGTCGGTTCGGGTTCAGGAAAAAGAATATGTCGGGGTGTGTACTTGAACATCAAGCCACTCTCCCGCTACCACGTGCTGCAAAGACGTGACCGGGCATACCTGATGATGACATCTCGTCGGAATCAGTGCTATCAGTTCCGCCTTGCGGGTTCGTTGTTTCTCCTCGATGACCTGCCTCCTTGTTTTTCTTGCTACCACGGGAAAGAGGTGCTTTCTTCATTCGGTCTTGTCGTTCGACGATTTTCTTCAAGTCACGAATCATTCGTCGAAGTTGTGAGATGTGAAGATAGTCTTTTGCTGACTTGAGCAGCATATTCATCTCTTTGAGTTCAGCCTTCTTGGTTTCACCTGCAAGTCGAGCAATCTTACCTGAACCCATGAATCCGGGCTTCGTAGGTGTGCGTTGCTCGACATTATGAGGTTGATGAGGCATAGCGATGTTGCCCATGAGTGCGCGCTGATGTCGCTGACCCAGTTGTTGTCGGTACTTTGCAGGGAACAATCGCAACGGTTGCTTGGTTGAAAGACCCAAGTGACCCATCTCAACAGCGAGTGGTGCTTCGGTCAGACCGCCATGTTCTGTACGTGGGCTGAGTGTACGGGATTGTCGCTTGGAGCGAATCGATGTAGCGATGTGTGGCTTACGTCCGCCGGGTGGACCTTCAAATTTTGGTTGTTGAAACGGCTTGCCATCGGCTTTCATCAACGTCGACCAAGCAGCCTCCATCGGCTCACCTGTAGCAACCAGCGGTCGGTAGCCACCCATGACGCCGTTTGTCTGTGCGCCGATTGCTTGAGACAAATCGGGTCCGCCTGTGCCGAGTGCACCCGCCATAGCCGACATATCAGATGCCATAGCACCCTGTTCAGGATTGTACATGTTCGGGTCTTCCTCTTCTTGAGGTTCTTCCATGTCTCCCATCATCGGGTCTTCTTCGGGTTTGTCGATGGTAATTTGAAGATGCGGTGTATCGCCAACTGTTTGGGTTTCTTCACGTCGGCGTATCTTCTCATCACGTCGGCGCTCCTGTTCTTCGGCATCGCCTGCACCGTGCCTATACGAATCGTCGTCATCGGATGCGTACATACGACTTGATTCTGAGCGAGGGGCGTACATACGGGTGTCAGAACCACGTCCCATACCTCCGAATCCACTTGGCATCAGTCCACCTCCCCTTCATCAATCACATCAAGAACGTCAGAATCACCACGAAGGAGTGCTTCGCGCACTCGCATCCATGTTTCGGGACTCTCTTTTGCCATTTCAACTTTCAGGATGTTGATGGTATTGGTCACAGTCTTTTCCTCAGGCTGTGCCCATTGCGATTGGAATGCCATGAGGTCTTTGATGGACTCACGAATCTCTTTGTTGAGGCGTACCATGTCACCGATAGCGTTGTCATCATGAATACTAACCTCATCCATGTAGCGAGTCAACTTGTCGTTCAACTTTTCTGTGTTGCTTCGGATAACACCGAGTTCTTCACCAACCTTAATCGACACGATTGCTGTTGAAGAACGTCGTACAAGTGGCTGGAAGTGCTCTTTCATGTGCCGATACACGGCATCTTCTGAGCAATCGACCTCGTTTGCTATCTCTTCTGTGGTCATACCCTCGTCAAAGTAGGCAACTTCGTACAACCCACGGTTGTCTGAGGTGCATATTGGACACCGATAGTTGGAACCAGTGACGTTTTCGCCTGCGTGGTTTCGCATATGTCGCTCAGCCGTGTTGGTTCTCCACCCTTTATCACGGTCCAATACACGCATATCGACATTTCCTGAGGCTATTTGTTCCTCAAGTTCGTCACGGTTGTCGTCTTGGCAAAAAGCACATGACAGTTTTGTCTGACGACCCCCCATGCGTTAGGGCAGGTAACAGCCAACGATAAGGTTTTATCAAAGATAGCGAAGAAAACAGCACATGGGTCGGATTCGTCCAGCGGGTGTACGTGTTTTGGGCGTGCCTATGAACAAAGATACTGCTGTTTCCCTTGCAAAAGCAGCACGGGACGTCGTTTTAAGGCGTAATGTACCCCCTGAAATCAAGGAAAAACGGCTTAAAATGTGCCAAAAGTGCCCTCATTGGACAGGTTCAAGGTGCAAAAAATGCGGTTGTCAGATGAAAATTAAGGCAAGTTTGTCCTCTTCTGAGTGCCCGATTGGACAATGGGGACGTTATACCGAAGAAATGCGGGAATAAATGGCACTTGCAAGAAGAACTCCAGTCATCAATGACCCCATGAGCCATGCAATCGTGTCGCTTCCGAGTGAATCGTTCTTCAAAATAAGCAACAATGTGACGGTTACAATGATGGTGAGTATCTGAACCATGACCATATCAACAATAACAGACTTTTTTGGAGCGAAAATGTCACTCGTTGTCATAGCAAACCCTTGTGAAAAGGGCATTCGTTGTCCTCTATCCATCTTATCGACCTCCAATCATGTTACGGGTGAATGAGCCGATGCCTCCGCCGACCTTTTGCATGAATCCTTCATCAGCCATGGCAGCATGAAGTGCGCTTCCCATCATTGATTGCTGAGAAACAGCAAGAATTTGTTGCTGTTCCATCTGTGCCTTGTCAATATCCTGTTGACTTTTGCCCACCATAGCATTGAATTGACTTGTAATGTTCTCAGCGCTCATCGTTTGTAGGTTGGTTGGCAAAGATTGTGGGTCCATCTTCAATGTACCGTCGTCTTCATTAAGGGTAAACGATGCATTTCGTAGGATTTCAAGCAGTGAATAGGTAACGATGTCGTTCAACATCTGTATGAGCATAGGCATCTTCTGACTGACAACAAACCTGTCAACCGGTGACTGACTTTTAAGCATAGCAAGTAGTATTTCAGCCTCACTTGGGGGTGTCATAGGTTGTTGCATATACTGTGGGTTCATACCTGCACCCTGCATGAATGCCCCTGCTGCTGGATTGGACGCCCAACCACCTTGTTGTTGGTATGCATTCTGTTGTGCAAATCCGTTTTGCTGTGGTGCGCCCAAGTTGAGTGCCCCGTTTTGCTGGTCGTTTCCTCCTCCAAATAATCCCATGTGTTCACCTACTGTTGTGGAAGCGTATATTGTTGCTGAGGTGCGTTCTGTTCTTGAACCTGTTGCCGTTCAGCCTGTTCGATACCCACTGAACCGATAGCATCACTAATCCCTACGTCTGTTGGAATCATGTTAAGTTCATCGTGGAAGTACCGAAGGTCAAAATACACGGCTGTAATGTCATTCATACCGTTGTTTGGATTTTTGTAATGTGAAATAGTAATACCTGCGTGTCGCTTAGAATCTTTTTCCAACTCGACAAAGAACGGTTCGTACTTGAGTAAAAATTCAGGTGTGTTGTTTTTCTTTTTCAAGACTGAAATGGGTACTGCGACGGTACTCACACCTTTTCTGACCATCTCACGCATACCGCCTTTCGTTTTGAGTCGTTCCTTTTCGTTCTCACCTTCCCACTTTGTCAACAAGTGGTACAAATGCAAATGCTCAGGACAGTACGTTCCTCGCATGAGCCGTCCGTCAGTGACGTTTTCACGCGCAATGAAGGCAGTAGGCTCCCCAGTAACTGGATTTTGCCAATACAAATCCCACAAACTTTCACCAGTGGACTCGTCTGTGATTTTTGCATAGAGGTTGTCGTACTGAATTAATTTTTGACAGTCACAGCCGTCGACAACACAAGAGCCTGCACTCTTGTTGTAACGGTACTTGAAGCCAGCCCACCGCAGTGGATTGAACATTGAGCGCTTGGATGGCTTGAGTAGTGCTCGTGCTTGCTTGATGTCTTTCTTGCGTGCCTTGCGAGGGTCAGGATGTCGACTTGGATAAAAATTGACTTTCGGAACTTCGATGTTGTTGCGTGCACCTGCTGCACGCATGGATTGCTGTGCACCTTGCATCTCAATCAACTGCTCGTGTGAAGGGTTCCCTTGGTGGCTCAGTGCCTTCATTTCAGCAGCATCCATTGCTTGAAGATTACCGTTCATAGCACCTCCTCGAAACCTGCCATTGAAATCAAAAACCACTACATCTCCCCCTATCTGTCGGTTAGCATACTATTTCAAAAGCCTTCCCTACGTTGAAAGCAAATCAATCATGGTGTTTTCCACGTTCCAACCGATACGCGTTGCCATCATCGAACGCATGGTTGGTATACCTGCTTTCTGCAATCGCACAAGGTCTTCACGGAACGGGTCGAAGATTCTGTGCTCACCTAACCGCTGCTGTTGCCAAAGCACGTTTGCTTGGTCATCCCACCATTGGTCGGCTTTGTTTGCAACAAGAAGAATCGACTTGGGGCAGTACTTTTTACCACGAAAACGAGCACGAAGACTTCTGTATCGGTACTGACGATGAATTAGTGCGTCACACAGATACTTGAACCCAGCCACTGCTTGAAGTGCAGGTTCTCCACCCAACTGTACACGATGGTCAAAAACGAAGATAACGGCCTCCACGTTTCGATTGACCATGTCATCAATCCAAAGGTTCCAAAATCGTTCTTCGCCACCCATATCGGAAGAATGAACGACACGTCGCTCGCCTTTCCAGCGCACTCGCTTGCGAGTAGCACGTGGTAACAAGTACTTGCCAAGAATTTTTGTGTGCGAGGTTCTTTCATCAATGGGTATATCTTCCATTTCACCGGGTGTTGTGAGATACTTATCGAGTGTTGTCTTACCGACCATCGTTGGACCGTAAATGCCAACACGTCGAGGAACCCAATAGTGGTACAACTCTCGTGCGAACACCAATCCGCCAACCATCGCCGAGCCTGCTGCCGCACTCAATCGAACCAACCACCCAGCCAGTTCGACAACTTTTCGCCAAACCACTGTGCAGTCGAATCCCAAAGACTCCAATCGCTGTGAAACTCGACAGCACTAACGACCATCGCTGATAGTACTGAAAAGAAAACGGCTTTGACCCAGCCCCATGCTCGTTCGTATGCTGTGTCGACCGTGTTGGCGATGTGCATGGCACGAAGGGTAGCCTCGGTGCTGTCATCGGTAGGCGTCTTGAAAATACGACCCATAGGGGGTCACCTCACTTTTTGTTTTTGAACGTACCGTCAGGGTTGCGCTCACGCTTTGCCTTTTCCTTTGTCTCTTCGCCAAACGTCACGCCAAGTCCCAGTGGTTCGTCGACTGATGCTTCGTGATTTGGTTCAGGATTGAAATCAGCAGTAGTTTCTTCAAAGACTTTACCTTGATAGAGTGGTGGCATCTTGCCGGGATTTTGCTCCATCCAACGTAGTTCAGCCTCAAGTTGGGCTTCTTGCATACGCAACTCCATGTCTTGTCGACGTCGTTCAAACGTTTCCTCCATACCACGGTAGCGTATACGTCGCTCTCGTTCCATGGTTGCACTGCGTGCTTTTTCATCCATGCCCTGTTGGAAGAACATCTTGAAGATGTAGTATGCGATACCTTGCACGAAGAATGCACCCATTGCATAGGTGAAACCGTTGAGTGACGATGTTTCCAAATCAATCCACATTTCAGCATCAAAAATACCGACAGCCAAGCCGACGGTTGCTGATTGCATTAGGATAAGTCCGAGTAGTCTGATTTCACTTTGGTCAACTGCTGTATTTTGAGAACTCATAGTGTCCCTCTCATAGTGTCCTAATTGCCACGCATTGATAAAATGTTCTAAGGTGGACCGAGGGAAGAGGGACTACCCTCAGTCCTTGGAATCACGCTTGCCGTCGGTCGAAGGACCCGGACCTGCGTTCTTGGAACCGATAACAATCACCATACCGTGAGCAGGCTTTTTGGATTTCTTGCCACCTTTGTCTTCCTCGGCCTTTTGTTCTGTGCCACAGTGCATCTTGTCGAGGTCTTCAAGTGTCTTGCGAAGCATTTCGTTGCCGTCGTAGTGTGTAAATGTCATTGTCTCACCTTTTCCAAATGTACCTGAACCGCCTTGTTGCCAAATCTGTTCTCGTCCCGTCTGACCGACTCCTACGTTTTGAATGTTTCCCACACCGCCCGAAGGGTCGCCTGCAAGACTGAACTGCCCTTGCTGTTGTTGTTGGCCTCCGCCCATACCGCTACCTGATGGTGCTGCGGTACCGCTTCCGCCCATGGACATGTTACCAAGAGCATCAGCAATTTGTTTGCCTCCGTAAGCAGCAGCACCTGCGAGTGCAGTCGTTGCCAACAGACCCGGTTTTGTCAGCGGTTTTCCAAGACTGGTCATTGTGTTGCCTACAAATCTGTGACCTGCACCTGTCCGACGTGCGAGTGCGGCAGCCTCGGCTGCTTCGTCAAATAGCAGTTCAGGGCGATTGGAAGCGACCTGTCGATTCAAGTCGTTTATCTGACGTTGATTTACGGGTATACCTTGACGCTGCATCGCAACTAATTCGTCACGCTGACCACGTGCTCCTATACGTTTTTGCTGTGCAGCACGAGCCTTGTCCGCTGACCTCTTTGCTGCTACCTTTTTGGGTGCCTGTTTCGCAGCACCTCTTGAAAGCGCTCTCTTGCCACCTGCTGTAAGAGCAGTCTTTAATCCGGCTCCCGGTATAAATCCCTGAGCAGCACCCGTACCGAACTCCAAAAGATTACTTCCAACAGAGTCGTCTCCCTCTCTTGACACTACGCCAAGCACGGGGTCAGTAATTCTGTTTTCACGAACGTTCTTGGCACCTTGATAACCGCCATATATCGCTGCTGCCGCAGGTATGATGAGAGGAAGAATCTTACGAACTTCCTCCTCAGGCTTGAGAACAGAGAAGGCTGCATCAATCGGCATAGACAAACATGTCACCTCCCTCGACTATGTGCCTGTGTTCTTTACGCAGGTACGTGAAGTACTCTTGAGCCTCAATCAAATCGACCATAAGTTCGGGGTGCTCGTCGACATGCTCCTCAAGCATATCCACGCACTTTTCAATTTGACGCAGCATGTAGCCGTGAGCAGTAATGACCCAATGTGGTAGCATGCTCATCGCCTCCTGTTATCTTACCAGCACACTCGTGGACAAAAGTCCTTCGGTCTTAAGCAACCTGAACGCCAAGTCCATAGGCTCGCCTGTGTTGATTTCTTGAAATTGTTCAGAAAATTGTTGATTGTCGTCCATTGATGGAAAACTTTGCTTGTATCTTTCCCTTAGATGTTGATATTGAGGACTTGATAGCATTTGCATAAGTTGATATTCTCCTTGAACTTCCAAATCATCTTCATATTCTTCATCACTTGGATATTCATCACGAGAATAAGGCATATTCATTTCAGCCAATTTATATGCTTCATTTTGTAATGCCAATAACATGTCCATATCGTAATCTTGTTTGAGTAAAACATCCAGTGCTAAGTCCATAGGCTCGCCTGTTGTGAAGTACGTCTCTTCGTTGTAAGGCATACCATAGAACGTAGGCATACGGAAAACATTCTGCCCTGATTGTACTGCTTGTGTCATAACACGAGGAACTTCGTTCATAGCCGCCCTTCGTGTTTCTTCGTCGGGTGCACGTAGCGCACGCTTGTATTGCTTTTCGTCAGCGATTGGATAAGTGCGACCTTGTGCATGCATAACAGGAACTGTGCGTGGGGCTGCTTGAGCAGTCGGTATACCTACACCAGTTGGAACCTGAAACACGTCTGTGCGTGAAAAACCGGGATGTGTTGAACGAGGTCGGTTTGTGTGCATGGGAACAGGAAGTTGTCTTTCGTCCTCAGCCATAGCCACAAACGGGTAATCTTGCTTGACAATCGTCGGCTTGCCACCTACGCCTTGCTTCTTGCTTCGCTTACGCTTGGTCGCTGCGCGTTTCTGACCACTTGTCATTTGACCGCTGGTCTTGGGCGTTTTGCTGCTGACCTTGACCGATGGTCGGCACTTTGGATAGCCTTTGCTGCCCTTCTTGGCTTTCTTGCGACCGCACGGAGGGTGCTTGCCATCCTTGTCACGGCGTGAAACGTCGACCCACTTTTCTTTGAACCATCGGTTCAAGTTCTTGCGGACGACGACTTTGCTCATTTCTTCCCCGCCCATGCATCGCACACGTGGTCAGCACGGCACGTAAAGTCATACCACTCACAGTAACCTGTCATCGGGTCGTCTGTTTTCGACGAATCCCAAGCCTTGCAGTTACCGCATTTTTGCGGACCAGTTGCCTTTCGATAGTTCGGGGCATCCTTTTTGCCCTTGATAATAGCCCATGCTTCTTCAAGAGGAATCATTTCTTCTTGCCTCCCTTTTTCTTACCTCGGAACTTACCTTTGCAGTATTGTACTGCCCATCCATTGGCGTACGCCGAAGGGTAAACCTTGAATTTGCGCTTGGCTGCTGCTTTACCTGCGGGACACAACTTCTTCTCCAACACGTCAATGGCTGCATGCATGCCTGTACAATGTTCGCAGTCACACGATTTTTGCACGGGTCGTAGTGTTCCTTCGTCCTTGAAATGACGTGCACGATTGTCGTGCTCATCTTCAACCGTCAATTTGTTGCCTTGTGTGTGACTGATGTCACGATGACTCCCATCACCGTACATCCCACGCTTCCTGCGCTCCTGATTCAACTCTTCACGATACTTGACTCGCTTTGGTGATGACTCGTACTTGGTGTCGTACTCAACCTTGTGGCGCTTGGCCTCAGGCGATTGAATACGTTTTACCAAGACATCCATGTAATCACAGTCCATCCATGAGAATAACATCACCGTGAGGTGAAATCTTGACATTGTCCATTGAAGCGATTATTTTCTTACATTCTGCCTTTGGTCGTTCACAGGCTTTGCAACAATCTTCCAGCGATGCTGCTCCACCTTCTTTCTTCAAACAAGCAATCAATTTCTTTTTTGCTTGTTCATCATCATCTTTCTCTTGCTTTAGCAAGGTCCATGCGTCTTCCATTGGGTTCAACAATTCCACCTCTTGAGGGCTGCACCTTTTGGCGTCAACTTACCTTTCTTACTTGTAGGTCCTTTGACGCCTGTCATTCGTGCACAAAATGACTTTCTTCGCTTGGCTTTCTTACCGCCGGGCTTGAGTTTACTTGGCTTCGTTGTGACAGGCGGCTTGAGATTTGCACCTGACTTGCGCTTAGCAGCAGCACGTCCTTTGGCGTTCAGTCCGCCTTTCTTACTGTGCTTATTTGGGTTGTAGCCATGAAACGGCTTCGATTTTTTCTTCGCCTTGAGAACATCCCAAGCCACTTCAAAAGCGTCCGCCATGAAATGTCACAGAAAGCCACATGATTTTATTGTTTCCACATGCATTCGCAAGCGGGACAGTGCCAAGCAAATCCTTCTTGCTTGTTCTGACCTTTGGTTTTGATGTACAATCGTTGAGTGGGGCGGGTCAAACAGTCGGGACATGCGGGGCTTCGACTGCGACCCATGAATAGCGATTAGTGTCCTATATTTAGTCTAAGCGGTAACTATTGATGATTGCAAGGCTTTGATTTTGTCAGCCCATACGAGTGCTCCCTGCAAATCATCGACGGTTAGACCAACATCAAAGGCGTGGTCGTTCAAGTACTGTACCAAGCGTTCAGTAGCAAGGTTGCC
>Ga0208162_1000008_pt1 | contig 107901 bp, 114 predicted proteins | sample CB_VirMetaG_4_FD_184539 | JGI IMG/M metagenome (GOLD analysis project Ga0208162, IMG submission 184539) | Freshwater to marine saline gradient viral communities from Chesapeake Bay - CB_1508_1M Viral MetaG (SPAdes) (version 4) | ecosystem: Environmental > Aquatic > Marine > Coastal | place... | reverse complement strand
ACCTACAATATGCTTGTACCATTGGTTGCGAACAAAGAGAGGACACTTCACATGAAAGGTAATAAAGCAATGCCTAAACGGACTTGTGTGTTTGTGCTTTGCGAGATACTCAATCAGCTTCTTGTCCCTATCGGATAGTTCTTCCCGATACGAACCGTATGATACCCTAGCAGAGTTTACTACGGTGAGGTCGTCTCCTAGAGCATCAACGGTATTTACCATACCAATGCCGTCGCCTAGAGGATAACAGGAAAAATCTTCTTGTTCAATCATTGTGTTGCTCGCTTTGGAAGTTCAGAGATTTTGGGAGGTTCGATACTCAATTCCTCAACCTCCCAACTCTCAGTAGGTCGATACCCACCGAATTCTAGGTAACTAGATAGATTGCTACCACCACCTTTTTTAGCCTTAGCGATAGCGTCATCTTCCGAATCAGCTTCTATCATAACAAACTCATGGGCATAGCATTTCTTGATTACAACATACTTCATTTGGAAGTACGCTCTTCAAGAAGCTGAACTCTCTGCTCCAAAAGTTCTTGTTGGATTTTCAGGTTTGAAATGTTCTTGCTGTTCGCATCTCGTTGTTTCCTGTTGCGTAACCGTCTGTGCGTCTTTTCAGTTTGGATAGCTACTATGAAGGAAATGTAAGTTGCGATTAGGGAGATAACAACAATTGCTACTCCAATATTCGCTAGGTATTCCATCAACCCTCCTCCGAATTAGATTCTTCAGGAGGAGAAACGGGCATTTGGTCTTTCAAACCTGCTCGTTCCATTTTTTCTTCAATCTTCTTTTGATATTCAGGCTTCATCTGTCCACCGTTCTCCCAATCAATTGCTTCAGGGTAAATGATAAACTCATCTACTTTAGTTTTCTCAAGACCTACTCCTTCAACTTCTTTTCGGAATAGCATTTGAAAACGGATACCACCTTGTTCGGCAACATCATCTCCTTCAACTTCCTCGATACGGACTTCGATTGGCTCAAACAGAAAGCGGTGTGCGCCTGTGGATTCGTCTACTGAGTGTTTCATGTTCATAGTATATTATAGTTCGTGTGGTTGTAGTTTTACGCACAATTTTACTCAAAAGGTAGCAGGAGTTGTTCTCTACAAACTTCTTCCTTTCCGAGTTCTCTGTGCGGTGTGAAAATGGTTTCGGGGTTCCAACATTGTGGTAGTTCTCCTCTTTGAGAAACACTACCGTCAGCACCAAAACAAGCTCCATATTCGGATAGCAGAGCATTCGCTTTGATAAGTCTGCTATCGGCTGAATTGGTAATCTTGGTCGCTAATTCTACTGCTGAGGTAACAATGTTAATTGCTCCCCAAAGTTCTTCAGGTATTGGTGCTACTTTGGTCATAATTTTAATCCTGTTCTTCTGTTAGTTGTTGAGTTCCTTTTCCATTACAAGACCAACACTTATAGCGTCGATATCCTTTCATTTTTTCTTCTTGAATCCCCCTGCCATTACAAACAACACAATGGGGAAGTTTGATAACTTTCGGTTCGGGTTTCTTTTTGGTCATTCGTCATACCCCATAAATGATTTCCATTGTTCGTCGGACATTCGCGTGCTGTAGAATAACTCTCCTCCCTGAAACATAAATGCTCCACCTTCACCTCCTTCTTCAGCCCACTCAACATTGAATTTGAGATGTGGGAATTTGCGAGATACTTTGCTGAACCACGCGACAGGAGGACTCCATGCGGTATCGAATGAATAGCAAGTACCATTTTCGTCGTGAATGAGTTGCTCATCATAACAATCCCATTTGGTTCCCCAATTCTTGTTAGCCCAAGAATACCAATCGCTGTTTGAGCTATTTTTGGCATTGGAAGAAATGTGTTTCTTTGGCATAGGGACTTGTGCGTGGAACGAAAGGTCTTTGTATTTTCCTTTCTTTCCCGTATCACCCCATTGAAAACCTTTGTTCTTATCCACAAACTCTTGTCTTTGGATAAAGTCTCCTTCGATATGTAAACTATTTGAGCAGTGATTTGGCATTTGTTTTATTGTGTTTGTACGACGGGAAACTCTTTAATCTCAAACCATTCCAACTCAGGGGAATAATCGTCGTGATTAAAGAATAGGTCAGTAGCACTCTTTCGTTCTTCGATAGCGGTTTCAAGGCTATCACAAACCCTCAAAACACTTGAGTAAACTCTATCTCCCAAAGTGATAGAAGTATCTCTCGTATTATGGGTTAGGATATAAACTTTATTCATTACTTGCTCCCCTTCCGCACAATTTGGCGGACATGGTAGCTTTGCTTGTCTTTACCATTAAACTTTCGGTGGTAAATGCTAACGCCTTCCTTGTCTTTCAATTCCTCAAAAAACTTGGAGACTCGGTTTTGGTTCTGACTAGAGAACAGGTTTCGGAATTTGGTGGTTTTTTTCATCGTGTTTGTACGGGTGGTAATTGTGGTGAGCGGTATTTGGAAATCCACTCGGGTGGTTGTGTGTAAAAGTATCTGAGGTTTGGTTTGTTAGCAAAGAAGTTACGATAAGACTCAACTAGGTTATCAGTCTTGTATTCATCAGGCATACACAATGGCATATTAGTACCGTGGTCTTTGATAGGAAACTTATCACGAAATGATGATTTTGCGACTAAGGTTTCCATGTGATTCAAAACATCATCACAGCCATGTGAAACTTTGTTGTGTCTGCGACAAAACTCAGAGCGTAAATAGTAACCGATATGTAACAAGTTATTGAAGTTACATAACGATTCTCTAGCCCATATAGTCATGGGGTGGTTCATAAATGACTGCTTGTAGCGAGTATCTTCACCTAGCAACTGTGCGTTGGTGGACAACATTTGGCACGACTCGATAATCATTTTGTTACAACGAAAATCGTCATGTGAGATAGCTGATTGTTTCCAATCAATATCTTGGTCATTACCTTCAATGGGAAAAATATTCATAGCGGTTATTATACCATAGCGGTGCTATGTTGTCAAGCTAAAAGCAGTCATCTATGGATTTTAGTTTAGCTGTAGGTCATAACGAGTTCGGACATAATTACATCATATTCCATGCCGTATTGTTTGAGTCGTTCAGGTTCGGTTTTTTCCCAAGCACCTGACGATTTGAAGTTTTCGTAGTAACACTTTCGTGCGGTATTAAACCAATTGGTGTTTTCATACCTCTTTGAGATAGTCTTGAAAGGCGCTCGATGATTGTAGGAACTTCTCCTGACATAGTTCCGCCAAACCATGCCATTGGCTGAACATTCTACAACATCACAAGGGCTTTCTTTTACAAAGTTAATCACATCTAACACACCATTAAGGTGTTTAAAGTGTTTGAAATCAGGCTTAACCCAATCCATGCTGTTGGATTCTTTTTTACGGTGGTCGCCACGATAATGGTAGGTATACCTCTCTTTCAGCATCATCGGCAATCCATCTCTCAACAAACCGCGAAGAATACCGATAGAAATTACAATCCCACAACGAGAATCAGAATCCACCGAGGCAACTTTAGGTTCGTCGCTTTTGGTTAGGGCAATAAAAAACTCCTTACCCTCACTTGCGTTCCCTCCGTAAATGGCTCCGTTTCGGAACCCAGCAATCGAATCAAATAATTCTTGGTACACAGGAGTTTCGCGCAAGGTCGCTTTACTGTCGAAGCCAAACCCATCTACAAAACCGAGAATTGAAATACCTAACAGCCCAACGGGAGTTTTCCCGCAGACATCAATTTTATTGTTTCGGTTTTTGGTTCTAAATTTAGACATTGTTCATCTCCTCAAAATCGTGGTATTGGTGTTTTAATTCGGCTAGAGCCTTTTGGGTGTGTTGCTTGGACTTGCCAAGAAAATCAGAAAGTTTTGTAATATTGATTCTGCCGTTAGGCTTAATCATAGTATTGTCTTGTAACAAGACATCACGAACAGAAGTTAATTCGTCATCAAGGCAAATATCGTCAATCAAAGCAGAAACAGGACAAACATCAGTAGACGCATTGGATTCAGTTTCGGCAATTTGCTCATCAAGGGTAGCGTGTGAATTTACTACTCTTTTCTTCTCAATCTTTAGTCCGTTGTTGTTTTTCCTATTCCATAAACAGGTTTTGAAATATTTGTTAAATTCTACGGTTCCAAAGTATTCATCAAAGGACAAATTAGTTTTGTCTTGATAGGTTCGGCAAGCGTCTATAGCAGTAATAGATAACTCTTGAATGCTATCTTCAATACTGTTACAGATATTATCGCCACCGATTCGGTAAGAAATACTATACATTAAGTTTTTGTACCTCTCCCAAAGTGTATCCCATTGTTCTGCGGTTAGTGTATTACTCATATTGTGCCTCCAACATAGACATGAAAGTTTTGAAAAGTTGTGGAACGAAATTATGGTCTTTACATTGAATTACATTTTGTCCGTAGGCTTCTGCGATAAATTTCTCCGACATACCTCCATCTACGATAACCGTAGTGTGTGGAATCTGAGAAAGGTATTTGGTTCGCATAAGTCCGTTTTCATAATTGTTGAATCCCGTTCCACTACCCAAGGTACAATAGGCTTCACCATCAGTTAGGTTTACCACAATCGCATTTTTGGTTGTTAGGTTTTTAGCCATGTATTCCCGCAAAGCAGGTAACACCGAAAACTCAGAAGTATAACTTCCTACACTTTCTCCATCTCTTGAAAAAGGAGAATTGGTATTAAGCCGTAGCAGTTTAGAGAAATCACTATAGGATTTCCCAACATTAGACGCAACTTTAGTTAAAGACACAAACGAGCCACCGTAATTTTCATCCCAAACCGCAGGAGCGTGTTTCACGAAAACCTCAAACTTTAATTCATTCTTAGTAACATCATTGATAGATTTACCAAATGCGGAGGCAATCGCAGAACATTTACCAATACGGTTATTGTTACCCATACTTTGGCTACCGTCAATCAAAAACAGAAGCGTAGTATCCCCTGTTGGGATATTTTGGTTTTGCTTGAACAGTTGGTTAGAAAACTTATAACGGTATGCGCGTCGAGGCTCTAACCGCCCTTTGTCCGTGTATTGAGTTCTAGGCTTTTTGGAGTCCAACATCATCAAAATGTTTTTGTTGAACCTGTGATAGAGGTTATCGAACATTTCTTGGGTGTTCCGCTTAACCTCATCACTATACATTCTTTCTAGGTCGATAAGAGTTTGCGACATTAATTACCTCCTACTACTTTCAGACTTGGCGGGGTGGTTTTGAAACTAACAGTAACAGGCTGACCTTCATAGCAACCACAATTCACCGTAGACAGGGAAATATCAAGGCGAGTTGGTTTGTAATCACACTTAGAACAGGTTTCTAAGTTTTCAAGCAAGCGACTGATTCCATCATCATCACCAATAAGTTTTTCCATGTAACTGGTTTCCGCAATTTCAACAGCGTTATGGGCAGTAAAATCCCTGCCAAACACATAACCAATTTCGGTCAAGTATTTGATAGCGTCGTTCAGGTCATCAACATTAGTTTCGGACAAACCAATCTGAGATACATTGGCTCCTACTTTTAGTTTTGCGTCCTTAACCATCTTGGCAACTTCACTCGGAGTAGTAAACTGCTCGTAGTGGGTATCAACAATAGTCGTTCCTTTGCCCAACGCCCGATTAATGTATTTTACTTCTTTGGAATCATCTCCGAAAATATACTTTAGTCCGCTGATAGTATCAATCATTACAGATTGAACACTGGTAACATCTTCAACGCGTTGCTTTTCTAGTTTATCCCATTCGTCTTGGTGTTTGTTCAAGTCTTCAGGAGTAACCTCAGCCAACAACGCATCAGACATCTCTGAAGCGAATGCGAGTTTGGTGTTTGGTGAAAAAAGGTTTAGTTTATTTTGAGTAGTCATGGTTACGCAATTAAAAGTGTTTTGTAAGGGGTAGTCGGTCGGTTTGGGTAAAATGATTCTAAGCAATCAACAACTTTAACATTTTTAAAAACATCAATACTTGTTTTCATGCCTACAGGCAAAGGAAGTAATTCTTTACTTGCTTCTACCGTTTTCACATAGCAAGGCTTAGGTGTTGGTTTAGCGTCTGCGGAGATTTCACTATCCTCAAAACAGGCCATTGGGAAGTTAGCTTCGATATAGTCCTTTTCATCTTCAAGAGTTTTATCAAATTGGTCTTCTTCCCCTTGTTGTCCTAGCTGTTGAACGAAATCACTATCTACGGATTGGTCGCTTTGTTCAAACAGTTGTTGATTAAAGTTGTCCTCACAGTATTTTTTGATTTCGTCGGCAAACGATTTCAACAGAACAGGAATGTAATCCCTCGGAGAAGATTCTAGCAAAAACTTCAAGTCTTTTTCAAAAGAAGAAGCAATGTGGTCATCTTGAATGAATCCCTTAAAATGATAAAGGAAACGGAAGACAATGTTAAGAAGATTGTTTTCGTCAAGTTCCCCACCTTCGTAGTGAGGAACAAACTCTTTCGCGCATTGCTCGTCCAACTTATCAATATACTTTTTCAGATTCGGAGGACACAGGTGGTCAATTCTAACATCTTCGGCAGAGTTTAGCAAAAGCATAACTTGCTTTAGACAATCCCTAAAGTATGCTTCTGAAGGTAAAGGTTCTTTATCAGGGTTAGGGTTAAGGATACTGTTGATAGAAAATCCGTTAGCGAATAACAAATCCCTAATCGAATCATAATCACCATCTTCTCGTTGAATGAAAATGGAATCCATAACTTTCATAAGGTATCCACTACAAATTTTAGCTAGAACAGACTCCTTTTCGGACATCTTGATATGGTTGAGTTCGTGAATAACCAAGCCAATGGTATTATCAATCTCACCCTTTTGTAGCGTAGTCGTAGGAATGAAAATCTCGTTTCGGTCTACGGAAGCGCAAGCGGTATCAAAACCTGCTACGGGATACTCAACCTTAACATCAGCCATTGGAACAATGATATCCTTGTAATGCGAAAGCAAAATTTGAATATCAAACATGGTCTTGGGGGATAGAGAAGTAATCTCTACCCCACCAAGCCACCGCTCCATAAACTCAGCGTCAATCTCGGTAACTTTGTCGAGGTCAAAAGTCTTTTCGGTCATTTAGTAAATTCCCAAGCTATCAGCATATTCACGAATAATGTTAGCATCATTGATAATGCTAGAAGAGTCTTGGGCAAACTGAGACAGAATAACAGTTTCCATAATATCCTTCATAGAGAAGGTTTGAACCAAAGGCAAAGTGTCGAGAACAGCCCTAGTGGACAAACGACTAGAAATTTTACTATCCGCAAACATCTTGTGAGTGTATGCGTAAACTTCAAGCAACGGGGTACACTTTTCAGCGGTTTCCTTATCGTATTGCTTTCCAATGTAAGACTTCAATTGTCGTTTGGTCATGTAAGGCAAGTTGAAGACCATAAAACGGTCTTGAAGTGCGCGGTCAATGCTACGAGTAGCCGAGTATTCAACACCGACATTTGCGGTAGCAATAAACCGAACGGTCGGGTCTACTTCGACCTCATGCCCTTCTGCCATTTCATCAACGCGAATGTTGCGTCGGAAATCCAAAATGGGGAAAATGATGTTGTACGCATCATCACTTGCGCGAGAGAGTTCATCAAGAATGACGAGCGTATTCGGCTTTTGAATTGCGCTCAGAAAATCAGATTGCTGAAATTTCGTGTTTCCCTCATCCAAGGTGAAGTAACCGAGCAAACTAGTTCGGGCATCTTGGGTAGAACCGCAGTTGATAACTACAGGTTCCATGTTAAGCTCATCAGCAATGGAGTAGCAGAAAGTGGTTTTACCTGCTCCCGTCGCGCCCGTGATTAAGCAAGATTTACCGCCTTTCACAAGTGCGGTGAGGATTTCTTTTTTGGTTTTGTCGATTACGAAGTTATTAGACATTTGGTTTTTCTCCAACGAGTTTATGGTTAGTTTAGCAAAACAGACTTTTGCCTTGAGGTGCGTATTATACCATAATCCGCCTCTGATGTCAAGCGGAAAACGGTGTTTCTTGAAAAGAATTTTTGGTAGAACGAAAAACCCGCCCAAACCAAAGAAAAAGGTTTGGGCGGGAAATTGTAAACTATACCTTACCCTAGTTTACGGTTTTCTTATTCTATGAAAGTTTCGGACAACTATGCTATAATTACATATCGAACGATTGAATGTTTTCAGTCTTGAAAGTGCGGAAGTTACTCCGCGCAGGGGAACCAACGGCTTCCATAACTTTGCGCTCCTTAGTGGAGAGCGACCAGTTTTGGTTTTGAACTTTCGTCCAAGCGTTTTTGATTCGGGTGATTTGACCGCTAGTCAGGTTGCTCACATCAAAACCACGCAGAGTAGATTGGTTGTGCGCGGTAGACAGAACATGACGGTGCGACTTCGTGCCGTTGTTGTAAGTGAACTTTCGTTCCGAAATATAAGTGCTTCGCATTTTAATGTTTGAACTATTTTATCGAGTTTGTTTCTCTAAAAAGTATTGTGAAAGCAGGGAATGGAAAACACAATATTGTTTTTCGTGTATCTCACACAGGTTATGTTTCGTAAGCTCGTGCTTTACTTCCATTCCCTACATATTATTATAGTCCTCGGGGGGCAAATTTTGAAAGGTTATCTTGGAAATCTTTATAGCCTAACCCATTACCGTTACCCCGCCTACATCTTTCCGAAACTAACGGGGGCGAAATCGGGAGGTTATTGGGCTAACCTTTTCTATAATATAGAGCGGGGAAATCGGGGTTTCGCTTTTCTTCGCAGAGCGAAACTCCCCCTGCCATTTTGGCAGGTTCCGTGCCTGCCACCGATAACACGATTTGCGTTATGCCTATTCTGTTATTGGCTCGCCACCATCGTCGTATTCGGATTTTAATTCCCACATGGCGTTTAGCTCATTCACAGACAATCCATGATTTAGGTCGAAGTATTTTAGGAATCGTCGTTCAAATCCTCGGTTGCGGAAATTCATTCTTCCGATAAACGCATCTAGTTCGGTCGGACTGTCTTTTAGGTTCATCGCAAACAGCACGACCCTAAAAGCATTTAGCAGGGTGTAGTCATGCTGTTTTATCAAATCAAAAATAAGAGGGTTGTCTACCCCGATAATGTAAAGTGCTTTAGACTTTTCTTTTGCCGTTGCTGCTACTTCAATTAGAGGCAAACACGCCATGAACGCGGGGTGTTCGTTTTTAGATAACGACAATTCAAACAAGGGGTCAGACCGCATCTTTTGACTTTTTCTGTTTAGAGTAAAATGAAACCCTGTCGGCAGAAGTCTGGTTCCCAGTAAAATACATTGTCCGTTTATCGGGGGTGTTAGTTACAATACCTTTTCGCCACGCATCTTTTTTGGTTGTGAAACTTTCAGTAACCTTTTGACTTTGATAGGTTATAGGCATTTCAGCTTTCAGATGCCGGCGTTCTCGTATCCGAGCAATGATTCCTTTGATTTTGATACACTTCTCCATGGCTTTTGACTTTTCCTCCAACGGGAGGGAGTCCATTCTCATTCGGAAAAGCAATTCAAGGGACTCAGCTCTCACAAGAGCTTCATTAGCTTTTGACTTTTTTGACTTTTTCACAGTCATGAATTTCCGTGCTACCTTTATAGGTATAGACTTTTGACTTTTAGGCTTCCACCCGTGAGCCACAGCTCTCATAAATTTAGCTTGTCGTTCTGAGGTTGCGGGCATATTAAAGGGGTTTTGACACTTTTGACTTTTGGTGTTCTATAATATATAGGCATCCCGACCTCTACATCCTCAGATAGAAAGTAATCAACTCCGTTGTGGGTTATCTTAGAAATAGGTGAATACCCTACAATGAGAAGTTTTGACTTTTTAGCTCCGTCTTTTAGGAGGACGGTTATTTGCGAGTCTTGGTTTTGGGGGGTTAAATTTAGCATATCCAATGTATAAATATAGTTTAGGTATGATTTTTGACTTTTTGAATGTTAATTTAACGTGATGGAACGAGGGGATATCCTGTTCTTTAGGAACATGGGTTTCATTCGCCAGACCTAATGAGGTCATGTAATCTATCGCGTGAACATATCCCTCCTTCGACGGAGATGATAGCTCGACAGAAAAAGAGTCTTCTACTCCGTTCTTTCCTACAACGACGGAAGTGTACAAGCACTCTAAATTGTAGTCTTCCATAGAACTTAAAGCAGATAACGAGGTGTCGTCAAACCCGCAAAACTTTGCGAACTTACGAATATCCTTGTAACTCACATTAGGAAAGGACTTATCCCTACGGGGCACACTATAAACTTTGACTTTCTGGGAACGACCCAAAGCGGTGCCTAGGCACAGCACATGCGCACCGTTCTGTAAAAGATGCTTACAAAACTCACGGGTTTGAGTTTTGACTTTTTGGGATACCTTACACTTATCAAGGTACATATCCACATCCTCCATGGTGTACCCCACGTGAGATTTATCAAGCGCGAAGCTTTTAAACCTCCGTCTAAAGAACCCAGGAGCGTGGGACATCCAATACTCGTCAAGCGTATTGGATGGTTGAGGGTAGCCGTTAACGGCGCACCAGATTCTTGAGTTCGCCTCGCTCAACAAGTATGTTAGCTGTGCCAACTTAAAACCTTTTTGTTTAAACCATAACTCAACTGCCCCGAAAGTTGGACCATGTTCCAGCATATTATCCCACATGGAGTCCACAAACTTCGGACAGGTAGACCTGTTAAATACTTCAGAGTATTTAATGGTCGGTACGAGGAATTCTTTAAACATATACAAAGGCTAGCGTTTAGAGCGGCGCTTTTTCCGCTTAGGAACCTTCCGGCACTCTACACACACAAACTCACCTAACTCAGTAAATGATTTGTGTGTGCCTAAAGTGCCGGTTGGGATTTTAATCTCAGAGTTAACAGCACACTTTGCGCATTTAACCCCGTGATACTCAAACTTGTCCGTCTCTTTAATGAGAGGCATTACTCAGCCGCTTCTTCTTGCGGTACAACCGTATGTACAACATCCGCGACACCACCACAGTTGACGGCACCAAGGACAATGCCAACAAGACCGGCAAGAAGCCACTTCCAGTTAGCAAAAATTGCAGCATTAAGTTGTTTTAGAATTTCTTTCCACATAACATTTTAATTTTTAGTTTCATTTTGGCACACCCCGCAGGACTTGAACCTGCAACCTACGGATTAGAAGTCCGTTGCTCTATCCAATTGAGCTAGGGGTGCTTACCCCAACAGCAAGTCGTCGTTCTTCGGCTGAGATGCTTCAGAACGGGGCACATCAATGGACTCAATAACGACTTCATTAACCCCTTTAGCAAAAGCCTCAATCCATGCCATTGCCTCCTGCAGACTTTTAAACGTATCAGTCGTCAGGTTGCCGTTTACACGAACTTTAAACTTTTTGCCTTCCATATACTATTATAGTCTAGACAGTCTCAGTTCTGTAATAAACTACGGCATTTAAGAAAATATTTCCACTGCCTTCGACTGAAGTTATCTTAAGAGCTGTATTGGCAGTTAACGAAACTCCATACGGGAAGGCAAGCGAGAAATGTTGACCCGCAGTACCTTGCGCTCTTCCCACCCACACAGTAGTAGAATCCGAGGTATTTCCATCGGATAGACGCCATAGTCCATAATCCGAAGCACCTCCCCCAGCAAGGCTCCCCTGGATTCCGTAAACAACTAATCTATTCCCAGCACCGGGAGCCGCCACGACTTCAGTATTCGTAGTAGGGCTACTCCCAGCGGCATCATAATCCAAATACACATGACTAAGATACGCATCCTTACTAGGCTCTACCAAAGCACTAACATTAGTACCAATTAGATGGACTGGGACTTCAGCCCCACCGTCTACTTCTTCTAAACTTACCTTTAGGTTTCCTCCAGTGGTACAGTCAATATTGGTGTAGTCACCACCGGGCTTTTTAGCCTGAAGTACGGCTTTCACCAGTTGGCAGGTCCTATCTCCTGTTTCAGCAGCGTCTTCTACTTGGTGGATACTATAAAGAGTGTTCTCCCTGTGTGCTATAGTTTGAAGTCTTAAATATCCCTGGGACGAACCCCCATTTACAAGCACGACCCTAAAATATTGTGCTACAACTGGAAACTGGTATCTGCGGGTAACGTTTGCTGCTAAATCGAACTCATGAGACTCATCCCAGTTTGTCCCGTCCGTGGACTGTTGTATTTTAAGACCGTCAGCGGCGCTATCTTGGTCTGCCGTTACCATGACCGTAACTACAGTGTACTCAGAGACATCTGTGGCTGTGCCTGTGTATGTTGCGCCTCCTGCTAGAGGTGTGGACGTACTGTTATTTGAGTCGATTAGATTGGGGTATACCCCACTAACGACCACAGTATTATTTATTGATACAGAGGAAACCTCATTGAGGTTGTTTACTTGTAAGGAAGAAACCTCATTGAGGTTGTTTACTTGTAAGGAAGAAACCTCATTGAGATTAGAAACCCCTACCGTACCCCCCACCGCAGACACATACAAAGCACTGGAATCTACAGTGGCAGTACCCCCAACAGCGGAAGTGTTGCCACCAATAGTAACTATTTGTCTATAGTCTGTATCAACTAGAAACGCATCAATGCCATATGAAGCGTCATACCCAGAGACGTTGACGACGCTGTTAGTCATATATTACACCCCGGAATCCAATATCTTATTATACCAGATGGTCATCACACTGACGGTGGAGCTAAGTTGTTGGGCAACGGCAGCGGGGGCGGCGTTTGTAAGTTTAATACCGTCCCCCCTAGGAACCCTGATTGGAGCCGGGAAGAAGTTCATATAAGAAGAGTTTCTTGACGCTCCGAACTTTACAAGGGAATCACCACCAGAGTCCGTCTTTAAATCACAAGTTACAAGCTCAGTTGAGGACGTACAAAAAGAAAGACCCCAGACATAGAGGGTCGATGAAGCATCGATGGATTCATGCGTGAAAACATCCGTGGAGTCAGTGGTAACTACGACAGAAGAGGTTTGCAGCGGCATTAAAGCACGCTGAGTTTCGGGATGGTGTTCTCTGGGATTGGTAAATGCCATGGTATTATTTAGGGGTCTAGGCTCATAGAAGAATCCCTTGGGTATTCGAATCCGAAATCTAACTTATCTAGACTCAGGTCCTCCACTTCCGGGTATTCTTGGATTGCGAGGTCTTTGAGAGTTTTTCTCTCAGTGCCTACATTATATACCCCGGTTTCCCCTAAAATATCAATAATCTTACCAGCAATAACATCAACCCAATCTTTAGACGTATACACGTCCGCAAAGACCTTCGTTAGAGCGTCCTTCCCCCAATAACCCCTAGGAAGAAAGGAAGTTCTTACCACAAGACCATTTGAAGGGATAAAAGCCTCCCCTGCCAGCTTACTGTACCCGTAAAAACAAAACGGTTTCGCAATATCTGTGACCCTATAATTTCCTTTTGTACCTTCATATACATAATCCGTCGATATATATACCATCTTGAAATGGTTATGCCTAGCCCACGAAGCGAGATATCCAGTACCGAAGACGTTTGCGTTTAAAACCTTACGGTGGTTCGCGGGTAGTTGTGCGTCCGGGACGTTGGTATACGCAGCACAGTGGATTAGCATATCACACCCTCGACCCCTTCCTTTAGAAAAGAAATCACCAACAGAATGTCCGTCAGTGATATCCATTTCTTTCCTTGTAGGAGCTATAACAAAGGCTCCCCTCTTTTCTAGCAGTGGGATTAACTCAGAACCTAAAGTTCCTGTGCCTCCCGTAAGGACAACTCTACAGCCTTGCAATTGCATTTTCTAGCTCCAACTCCAAAAACTCTTCCAGAGTAGTACATACGCTATGTTCGGAATCCTGGAAGCTTTTATGCAGTTTAGAACAATCTAACCTATACGCCACATCATGACCCAGCCTGTCCTTAACATACTTGTATTTAACTGGCTTACCCCAAATATCCCCAATCATATTGAGAATATCAATATTTCGGTACGAATACCCTGAGCCAATATTAAAGGTCTCGTTACGGAAATCGGACTCCACCAGCTGTAAAATGTATCTAACATTGTCGTCCACATGAATCCACTCGCGGCGCTGCCTACCATCACCGTACACAGGAACAGATTTTTCGTTCTTAATGGATTCAAAGACTTTGGGAATAAACTTCTCCGGGTCTTGGTTTGGTCCAAAATTATTACAGCTTCTTGTAATAAGATAGTTGATGCCAAACGTTCTAGCAGCCGACTGAACCAAAAGGTCCGCTGAAGCTTTCGTTGCTGAGTAGTAAGAACTAGGACGAAGATTAAAAGATTCCGTCGCGGAAGGTTCCCCCATAAGGTCCCTCATGTCTCCATAAACCTCATCCGTTGAGATTTGTACGAACTTGCCTCGGGATACGAAGCGGTCACTTTGCCGGAAGAAGTTTAGAAGATTAAACACGCCATCTATATTGCTGCGAACGAATGGGGAACCGTCTTCAATTGAATTGTCCACGTGAGACTCAGCCGCGAAGTTAACAACGTAGTCTGCGGACAGTAATCTCTCGCGGGTTGTACTGTCAAGGTTGTTGTTTACATCCGCAGCGATACATAGTTTATAAACAGTGTACCTAGACGAGCCTCTAATCTCTGCGGGGACTCTAGAGGTGTCAGCCGCGTATGTATGCTTATCGATATTGATGATGTTGTAGTCCGTATTGTCATATACGCACTTAATAAAACGGGAGCCTATGAAACCATACCCTCCCGTCACTACGATAGTTTTATTCTTTTGTGTCATTGTAAAATTTAGATGTTGCTTCTGCTAAAGATTCAGGGGTACCGCAGTCCAGCCATGTGCCAGTAATTCGACGGGCGGTAAGAGTTCCTTCATGTAAATACATTCTATTTAAATCCGTAACTTCTAATTCTCCCCTGTCTGACGGAGAAAGTGAGCTAATTTTATCAAACACAGAACTATCATACATATACAGCCCAATAACGGCGTCCTTGGAGGGAGGGCTTACCGGCTTTTCAATAATATCCGTAATATCGCCTTCGACGGGGTCGTACTCTATTACCCCGAATCTTTCCGGGTCGTCAACTTCTTTATAGAAGATTTGGCAACCTCCCATAGCACGAAAATCACGTACGTGACCGCTAATATCATCAGCAATAATGTTATCGCCAAGTACCACAACACAAGGGTCATTACCGACAAAAGTTTCTGCCATACTGAGGGCATCAGCAATGCCCCCTTCTCCTTCTTGGTAAGCATAATGAATCTTATTAAGCCCGAAAGCTTCTCCGTTTTTTAACACCCTAATAAAGTCCCCTGCGTGAGGACCTCCTGTGACCACCATAATGTCTTTAATCCCAGCATTTACTAAAGTTTGTATAGGATAGTAGACCATTGGACGGTCATAAATAGGCAGAAGGTGCTTATTAGTCGCGTCAGTTAAAGGCTTTAGGCGGGAACCTAAACCACCGGCAAGGACAATTCCTTTCATATAGTATTATAGTCGCAAAACTACAATATTATTCATCAATTCCGTCTAGTTTCAACTCACCGTCTAAAATGCTAGGACTGTACTTTGAGTATTTGGGACCTTCTAAAATAACATCCGCTAATTTCAAAGTAACGTTTTGGCGGATAAATCTCTTTAGGTTTCTAGCCCCATACTCAGAGGAGTAACCCCCTTCAACAATCCAATCAACCAACTTCTTCGTAGGCTTTATGGGCAAACTTTTCAAGTTCAACCTAGCAATCTTCGCCATATCTTCCCGCGTCAGCTGATTAAAATGAACCACTTGGTCCATGCGATTAATAAACTCTGGAGGAAACTTCCCTTTGAAGGATTCTACGATATCGTCTTTAACCTCGGCGTAAGACAGGGCATGTGAATCGAACCCCATCGTGGTTCTTCCTAACGCTTCCATACCTACGTTACTCGTGAAAATAACAATTGAATTCTTAAAGTCCAACTCGACTCCTCGGTTGTCCTGTATCACGCCGTCATCTAGAAAGCCAAGCAATAGATTATGTAGCTTACCACTTGCTTTCTCAATCTCATCAAACAAAATAATCCACTCGGAAGACTTCTCAGCTTTCTCAGTAAGAATTCCCTGTTCATTAAACCCAATATACCCAGGGGGCGAGCCAATTAACTTGGAGTATTCATGTGGGTTGGAGTACTCCCCGCAGTTAATCTTCAACAAGGACTTAGGGTTCTTCAAATACACGGAGGCTAAAGCTCTAGCCAGTTCCGTTTTGCCTACCCCGGTGGGTCCTACAAAGAATAGACTGGTGAAAGGACTAAATCCAGCAGCGCGCAGCTTCAACGCTTCCATTGTGGAAGTAACTGCCTCCTGCTGACCTATCACTTGGCGACCCAACGCCCGTTCAATCGTCTCCAGACCTTTCAGGTTTAACTTTGTAGCGGGGTTTTCGGCGGTCTCCCCCGCCTCTTCGGGAATCATAGTGTTTCTGGTATTAAGGATTTCGCAAACCGAATCTACCTGAAACATAGGGTACGCTTCTAGAACTGCCTCAAATAAAGCGTCGTATCCCGCGTCATCTTTAGGACCTTTTACGTGCTTGGTGTAGTCATACACTGTAAAGTCTACTAAAAACTGCACATAATCTCTTATAGTCGTTTTATCCCCGGAAATCAAAGCTCCTACCTTGTCGATGGCGGTTTCTAATTCATCCGAGGAAAAATTCCTCAATCGCAAAAACTCATCAAGAGCCGAGCTATAAATTACGTAGTCTTCTAGTTTCTTATTTTTTACCATTTTTTCGCAAAGATGCAAAAGTTACAGATTCGTCTTTCTCGACAGGAGTTTGCCTCATCTCTGTCTGAGTCATTTTTAACATCATATCCAAGATTTTAACAACCTTGTCATTTGAATCCTGTGAGAGTTGAAGCGCTTTGCTCATTTCAGCTTTAGCCTTCGCGTCATCTGGATTTGATGCTACCATGTTTTTAAAGTAATCAAACGCCTCCAAAGCCCTACTTCTGTCTTCCCGAGCGTCAGCAATTACCTCTTTGGCTAGCTTTTGGACTCTCGTGGGTGAGAAATAGGATTTCTTAGGGATGTACATTACTTATCTTTATCGTTGGTTTCTTTGAATCCGCCGGACTCCTTGCCTTTATGTTTGGTGCTGGAGCTACCGTGCTTTACTTTTGTTCTTTGTGAATAACCCTTAATCTCTTTGTAAGGGGTGTCTGGCTTGAAGCTTTTTACGACTTTGTTTGCCGACTTATCACCCCACGAACCGTGGGTGATAACGTAAATATCATCAGATTGGGGAGTGGTGAAGATAGTTCCAAAATCTGCTCTTTGCAGAGCTACTCGGATAAAAGGAAAAGATTTAACTTTAGCCTTTAGTGCGGTCGTACGTCCCCTCTTATCAGCGACATCGGATTTCGGTGTATACTTCATAAAACTAACTCCTTAGTATATAGTAAAGCAAGGAACGACTGATTATTTGTTTTCAGGGAACCACCAGCCCTCCGGTGCGAAGTTTTCCCAGTTGGCTCTCTCCTCATCGGGCTTCCTTGGGTCATACACTTTAGTAACTAGGTATAGCAGCCCCACGGGTTCGTTCCCAACGGCAGTAAGACCGTGCCATTCCCCGGCTTTAATATGGACAACAGCGGGGTTAGTTTCCCCGATAAAAATCTTTTCGGGAGCCCGTAGTTTTCCATCCTCATCAGGCTCCTCAGAGAAGATTCCTACCTGAGCATTGCCATGTAGTACACAAAAGAAATCGTCTTGGTGCTTGTGCCTATGCCACGCTTTAACTACCCCAGGGTGAAGAATGGAATAATTAATTTGAAAATCCATGTCTTTACCTCCACATTCATCGTAGTACGGTGAACAGTCGGGGTTTAAAACGTACTTCCGAAACTGGGAATAAATGTCGTTCAAACTCCACCCTCTGGCGTCTGAAAACTTCTCTAATTTATGAATCCTGGTCATTTAACTGCTCCATAATCTTCTTGTCTAACTCAGCGGAACGACTTTTAGTCTCTCCCCCGTCAATCGAGTACCAACCTTTAGTCGGTACAGTAGCTAAACCTTGCTTGTAGTATTCTAAGGTTAAGCCGTACTCAGGCTGTAGACCCTGGTCATAAAGGAGCTTAAACTCACAAGATTGGAACGGCTTGGTTATTTTGTTCTTTACAGCTTTTATCGTTCCAGTAATCCCAATCGGGTTTTTTCTATCATCGTACAGCGCATCGTTTTTGCCTGAGTGAGCCTCTAAAGAAGTCCCACAGTAATAGAGCAGGGCTTTACCGCCACCAGCCCTCGTCCGTGGGTCACCAAACATCACACCCACCTTGCTCCTCACCTGATTAATAATAATCAGACCAGCTTTGTACTTCCTAAGCATTGGGTTGATACGTCGTAAGCATTGCCCAGCTACCTTGGCACGTAAAGCACCTCCCATTTCTGAGTTCTTTCCGAAAGACTCCTCCATCTCTTTTCTTGTCGGGGAGGTACCGATGGAGTCATACCCGATTAAGATTGGGGTGTCCTGGTCTTTCTTGCGGATAGCTAGAATAGCATTTTCAATGGTTTCGAAGCAATCCTCTAAAGTCTCAGGCTCAGTGTAGATTAGCTTTTCGGTGTCCAGACCCAACTTCTCCGCAAAAGAGGGGGAGTAGGCATGCTCGTTATCAACCATGACGGTGTAATAGCCTTGTTTTTGGGCTCCAATGAACGCATGAGTGAGAAACACCGTCTTTGCTGTGCTGCTCTCACCATAGATTTCCGTAAGCGAGCCGATGGGGTAGCCACCATTAAAATCTCCTGAAATAATCTTATTTAATACCTTAGACCCGGAGTCTACGTAACCGAAAACTTGGCTTTCGGTAGACAGGAGAGACGCTCCGTCTAACTCCTTACAAATATCGTCTAGAAAACTTACCATACCTTCTATTATAGAAGGAATTGGCTAACTATTGCTCAGTTTTCTTCTTAGAAGTTTTCTTTTTTGAAGTTTTCTTCTCTGTGACGGCTTGCGGGGGCTCCACAACGGCATTCGGGTCGGGCATAAACCCGCGCTTAATCATTTTCTTGATGTTCATATTATATTTACCCTTCAAAGATTTGTTGCCGGAGAAAATTTAACAACTATACAATCTATGATACGTTACGGCGTCTTTTTAACTCTTGTTCTATGAAAGAAAATGTAAGTTTCATTCCTTCCTTTAGAGAGTATTCAGGTGCCCAGCCCAAGTGCTTTTGTATTAGCGCATTATCGGAACACCGCCCCATCACACCAACAGGACCATCAATATTTTTTATTTCTTTCTCCCGTCCACTAATACTGAGCGCTAAGGACGCCAAATCATTAATACTAATCATTTCTTCAGAGCCGATATTAAGTATTGTTGTACAATCAGAATTCATTAAAGACCTAACTGCATCAATACAATCATCGACATACAGAAAAGAACGGGTTTGTGTTCCAGGACCCCACACTTCCATGGTTTGCGTGTCCTCTGCTGCTTTCCGACACATAGCAGCTGGGGCTTTTTCCTTCCCCCCAGTCCACGTACCTTCGGGTCCATAAATATTATGGAATCGAGCAATCCGCACATCAAGACCATAGTTTCTAGCGTAAGATTTATAAAGCCTTTCCGAAAATAGCTTCTCCCACCCATACTCGGAATCGGGTTCTGCCGGATACGCAGAGTCTTCGGAACAAAGTGGGTTATCGGGGTCCAATTGATTACGTTCAGGGTAAATACACGCAGACGAAGAGTAGAATATTTTAGGTGGGTGTTCGAACAGAGAAGCGTAATGTGCTACATTCAAGTTGATTGTGGCTGAATTGTGCATTACGTCGGCATCATTCTCTCCCGTAAAAATGTACCCGGCACCCCCCATGTCGGCAGCAAATTGGTATACTTCATCAAACCCTTTTCCAAAGGACTGGTCTAGATGCATAACGGTCTGTACCTTTTTAGGGTCTCTTAGGTCTGCAATCACGAACTCGTCAGCCTCTGTGTCCCCAAACTCCGGGTTCTTGAGGTCTACACCTCTCACCCAGTAGCCTTCCTTTTTAAGGCGCTTAACCATATGGCTTCCGATAAAACCACCTGCTCCTAACACTAATGCTTTTTTTCTCTCTCCCATAGCTCTATTATAGTCTTAGCTCTTTCTTTATACGTATGTTTTTTTGCAAGTTCTAATGCATTTTCTTCAATGCTTTTTCTATAATCATCATCGTCCAACACTTTGTTAACATTCTCAATAAAGCCTTCAGCTGTCATATCTTTATGAAACAAAATACAGTTTACTCCATGCTGGAAGCCAAGCTCTTCATATTGTACTGAGTGTTCAAGATTATAAGCCATGGCAGCTAATACAGTTCCGCACCCTAAAGTTTCAAAGTTTCGATAATTGATATCGGAACCAATGTTGGCGTTGAGGTGTATCTTGTAAGAATTAATTGCTTCCACCATTTTATCCCCCAAAACCATTACGTCTGTCTGACAGTTCCAGTGCTGCTTTGCAAAATCGATTAGACCTTGTCGGTTGTGTATATTTCCACAGAAACCTGTATCAATGGTCTTAGAGATTCCTAACGGCTTAATATAATCATCATCATAGGCGTTAGGTAACCATGTAGAGTTTTCATCCACATAAGGTTTAGTGGCTTGTAAAATGAGGTCGTACTTCCCCCTTTCAAACTCCTGAGCGTAGTGGTGATGTCCTCTAAAATGTGAATCAATTGCCCATAAAAATTTCTTTGGGCTTCGTACGTTCGACAAGTCCGGGACCCACCCAGTCTCATCATAATTCTCTAAGTTAATAATTAAATCGTAAGATTCAAAATCTGGTTCGGGGGCATCATGCCCTAATCCCCAAACATCGCAGTTCACTTCCTGGCACTGCAATGCTCGTTGCATAGAAAAGCATTCCCTTAGGTGGCGGTTGGCATCATGTCTCCCGTTTTCTTGTATAATTAAAACTTTCATTTTAAATCCGTAATAGCTTCAAGAAGTTTTGAGTCTAGCTCTCCGCGAAGAAGCTCCGCGTTAGGAACTACGCAATGACCGCCGATACTTTCGTCAGGAGGTACGAGGGTCGGTCTTACGACATAAGACTTACCAAGCTCTTCATACCCACGATTATAGGTCATGTTGTAATGGGACTGAGCTTCATTAAAATTGACGCCGTGCTGTTCGCATAGTTTACGAGCGTAATCATGCCATGCAATACATACCCCATAATACGAAGTATCTAAAAGCTTTGCGACTTCGGTAGCCCGTGAAGATTCGTAGACGCAAGTCTCCACACCTAAGTCATGCTCAAAATGCTCGGCGGCTCTCTTTGCCTCTGCGCCCCCAAAAACTTTTACAAAAGTCTTAATGCCTTTGTCTAAGTTTGGATGTACTCCTCTGACAGGTGAGTGAACCACGTTAGGATGCTTCGTGCTTATATCGTGGGTGGTTCCTGGAGGTACAGTTGAATGTATGATAGCAAGTCCCGGCTGGAGTTCTTCCAAGTAATTGTTTACAATCCCAATAAAATCGTCGCTCCACGGGATACAAATGTTTAATATGTCTACCTGGAACAGCCCGTCATCCCGACCTAAATCTAGAATGAAAGGGTTAAAACCTTTTTCAATATAAACGTTACTTAACCCTTTTCCAATCTCCCCATATCCAATTATTCCAATGGTTTTAGAAAATGTCTGTGAATTCTTCTTTTCCATAAATATAATCTATTATTGGTTTTATTTCTTCAAAGTGAGGCATAAGAGGTCTCAGGAAATTAACCAAGACATAACCTTCTGAGTGTAATTTTTCAATATCTAAATTCCAAAACGAACGGTCTACCCATTCGGCGGACACATCTACATCTCTCCTGGCGTGTACGACATCTACATTCGACCGTTCAATAAGAACTCTAAGCAGAGATTCGTCAGAGAACTCACTCCCTGAAATATCTTCTTTATGGTCGTAGACGTTTATAGATTTAAAAGAGTTTATAAACGTAAAAAAATCATAACCCTTTGGGTTTATGAGTTGTTTAAACAGCTCCCCTGTAGCGGTTATCTCCCCTATAGGAAATTTACCTTCGTGTGGAGTGCCAGCGTACACTTCAGCTCCTACTGCTAGGAGTTTTCCGGGCTGGTATTGAGACAGTACTCTATCGAAATAAGGTGTGGACAGAGGAGCCGTATCGATATCATTCACCATACAAACATCGTCCCCGTACATGCTTGCTAGGAAAAACCTAGCCATTTTAGCTTGGTTCCCCGCAGGGATACCTTCTACGGGAGGGTATAAATAAACCTCTCCATACTTACGCATCTCCGCGACTAAAGGGTGTTTATCATCTTTATCAGTAACATAAGCGAGGGAAACTTCGACGTCAAAAAACTTTTTCCACGCTTTCGCAACTATAGGAAAAAAGTTGATGTAAGTTTCGTTATCATCAGTGCTAAGTATAAGTCTATTCATTTTGTAAAACTTGTAAGAGAGGTTTCCTTATTATAGTATCAGGAGATTGAAATACAACATTAATACCATTGCTTTTAAATAAATCAATATCCATGTAGTTCTTTCCACTTGGACCGGAAAGATATTCACTAGCCCCTAACGTAGCGCATATATCTACTAGCCTCTCTGTTGAAGTTAAATCGGTATCCCAGTCCGTCACTATTTTTGTTTTTATACCCAACATCTCACACGCTCGTTTTATAATGTTGGTGTTAGTAAGAGCTAAATTATCTGTTATACAATCATCAAACTCATTTAAAATGTTTCTATAACTTTTTAAATTCTCTTTTATTTTACTCCAATCTTTTTGCGCGTTAATATAATGCTTTGTGTCGATAGGGGTAAGACCTTTTTTTACGCTCATGGTATGCCATCTACCCTCCATGTTAAATCTGTTTTGAAAATTGTTCTTCTCAAACTGGCACTTTGTTAATATACAAAATACATCCGCTTCTTTTATCTTCTGAAAGAAAGGGTACCACGGCATGAAGTTAGGTTGATGTATTGTTACTATCATTTTAAAACGGTGAATTGAGGAGCATCTCCTTCCTTACCTTCTAGAACAATTTCTTTACCTTTAGCTACTAAACCATTCACTATACTTCTTTCTAAAGGTCTGTAAGTATCGTCCACAATAATAAAGTTATTTTCAATATTAAACAAATCTAAGTGGTCCATTATTTTAAATCGGTTGCCTCCTACGGGTCCATCAATAAGGAGTAAATCATAATCCTTAGGGAGCCGTTGTAAATTTTCTAAAGAGTACCAATCATTATGGAGTGGTGCATGAATATAATTAACATTTTCATAAGTCCCTACCCATTCCCCGGCTTGCTCAATACTATGGAGGGTGTAGCGTTCTGATAAGAATTGGGTGCTTACCGCTCCTGCTCCTACTTCCAATACAGTAGCTCCTGCTTTAATGTTTTCACAAATCCACTCCGCACATTCACGGACCATACCTGAACCTCCCCATGAAAACTTATCTAAGCTATCCATTTTTTAAACTCCTTTAACGTAAACTCTCTGCTGTGAACATACCATAAGTCGTGGCTTGGGTCAAAGTCATTGTACTCCATACATAACCAGCCATCCTCAAACTTTACAAGTTCAATACCTTGCTCTTCGCAGATAGCTTCGGTATCCTTGTTCCACTTATTAAACGGAGGAACAAAGACTTTAGATTGAGACAAACTACAGCTTACCATAATACTCATTTCTTGAGCCTCTTTGCTAAGTAGTCTGTGGTCCACATGGATTAAGCCGTGGCTTGCTTTAGTTACCTCAGGGATTATGTCGGGGCATCCACATTTATCGACATTATAAAACTTTCTGAAATCACTATACGCATTCATAATCTTAGGGAATATGCGCTCATCAACTACAGCATCCCCAGTGTTCATCTCATGAACCAGTGGAGAGATACAAAAAAGTATAGTGCAGTTAGGAAACTTATTACGAAGAATTCTAGCCATTTCATTGGCTTTCTCCATATCAGCGTTTATACATATATCGTCAAATCTAAAAGTTTTCATTTTACAAATAACCTCCACCCATAAATGCCAAGGTCAATAGTAGTGTAGCCAAATGATTCCAATCTTTTCACACAATCTTCTGTTAGCTTATGCTTATCAACAACTCCATATGCTCCGGGTGAAGCGGTTCGTCATGTTCATTATAGGCTTGTCCTACAAATAATTTACCTTTTCTTTTTGTAGGAAAAGGTTTATTCTCAAAGAATTCATCGTGTACACAAGCAAAAGGTCTTACTTGTGCATATATGGTTTTAAGGAAGTCCTGGTCTACTTGCCAGAAATCTCCTTTCTCAAACTTGTCCATGGCTTCTTGTATATTGGAAACCATGCCCCTAGCCCCCCACATGCCTCCTAAAATTTCAGTGGTATGGTATGGGTGGTCCCGCATGATATGGAAACTACTCGTACCACTTAACCAATCATCTACCGCAGCTGCTTCTCTGCTGTTCAAACGTGAATCGCAATCTCGTGACAACATAACATCAACGGTAGGGTCTGCTGCCGCCTCAAATCTCCAGAACATACCAGTCCAGTCTCCTTCCTCGTCTTTACGAACAACCTCACAATTGTCCATCCCCTCTAACTTAGAAACAACATCTTCGGGGGTAGAAGTGCCGACGTAAAAACGACACACCCATCCCGGATAAACTGTCAACGCTAGTTCTGCGTTTCTAATCGCTCCTTGGGTGTACACAGGGTTATCGCCCCATAAACTAAAAGAAATCACCTTCATCGATACATCCCCCGTATTTTAACATCCTGGGCTAGGTGTTCGTTAAAGGTATCCTTATTGCTACTCATTCCTTGAGGATTCCAATAATATGTCCCAATAGCTTCCGGGATATTTAAAAAAGAATGTCCTTTAGACAAAAGCCTTAGCCACATTTCGTAATCTCCAGAGATGGTAAATTCAGTATTGAAAAGTCCCGCGTCTACAGCAGCTTTTGTTCTTACGAGGGGGAAAGGACCGCAGATACAGTTTGCAATTAAAGTCTCTTTATTCATCTTCGGGGCTAGCGATAGGTTTATTATTTCCTGATGCTCTTTATCCTGTGCTGTTAAGTAAGACGAGTAGATTACGTCTGCTTCGGGATTTTCTTTAGCGTATGCTAGCAAAATGGATAGTGCGGCGGGATACAGCCTATCGTCCGTATTGAAATTCATAGTGTACTCGGTATTACTTTCTTTATACCCTATGTTCCACGCCTCGTAAATTGAACATCCCGGCTCTTTTGTATATTTAACTGAAACCCCCTCTCTAAATTTAAAATCTTTAATCTTTTCCCAGGACCCGTCAGTAGACCCTGCATCAATAAAATGAATACTAAAAGAGGGATGTATTTGAGAGTTAACTGACTCCAAATACCCATCAATCCATTTATTGGAATTGTACGTAGAACATACTAGTGTAATCATTTTCCTCTCCCGTTCGTACCCTCCAAATGAGGTCTAACTAAATAAATAGGTTCACCTATCCAACCAATAGTATGCCCCATTGAGTGCATCTCTTGTATTTGGAAGAAGTCGGCATAGTCTTTGAACTTTTCAGGTACTTTAGAGCGGAATGGGGCGTCAGTAAAACACTCAACCCTAGCAATAGGGACTGCTACGTTCCCAGGCTGAACTGCCTTATTAGAACCATCACACAAAACCATACCATTGTTAAACAAAAGACCTGGAATCCATATATCAATATGCGGACTATAATTAATCCTAGACCGGATAATATCACCTGCTCCTTTAGCCAACTCATCATCATCATCCAAAATCAATAACCAATCAGTGTCACATAAAGCGACTCCTGCGTTAGCGGCGGCTGCACCATAGCAGCCCCAATTCTTTTTTAGTTCTAAGACAGAATACGCGCCCCCAACTTTCAGTTCGCCAGTTTCTTCATCATATAAAGGAAACCCATCAGAAACAACAATAGGTCTCATACCTTCTCTTTCTGCGCTATCGATAGCACGTTGTAGTGTAGGTCTACCTATAGTTTTAATTAGTGCGCTAATCTTACTCACCTGGGACAAGCTCCTTGTATTTTGCGTTAGCAATTGCTCTTTCTTTAATCTCCATCACCTGTCTGTATAACTCCAGCCTACCGCCGACTACTTTGTTAATGTCGTAATACTCATCAGTAATCTCCTTAAGATTACGACCTAGGTGTTCGCGGTACTCTCTGTCCTTACATAACTTAGTAAGCACCCTGACCCATTCAGACCTAGGATTGTCGGGAGGGATTAAGAAACCAGTTTCCCCGTTTTTAATAATCTCATCGTAGCACCCAACATTAGACGCTACGAGCGGGATTCCGTATCGACCCGCTTCCATCGCTTTAATTTCCGACTTAGAATCATTAAACGCGTTCATTTGTAGGGGTGCGATTGCAATGTCCATACCTTGGAACATTCTACCATACTCGTTAGAAGCCATAGCGCCGTGAAATAACACGTTTTTTTTCTTCTTTACGCCGAAAGATAAACTCCTCTCGTAGTTGTCCCACACGTCCTGCTGCCAATCTTCCTTGTTGTTTCCTTTCGGAGGTCTGCCAAAGAAGTTCCACGTTACGTTATCAGTACCTACTTTAGTGTTTACTCCTAAGGCAACGGAGCGGAACTCTTTTACGTCCTCTTCGTGATGGATACCACCAGCCCAACCGATTCGGGTATGCTTTCTTTTTTTCCGTGGAAGCTCAATACGGGGCAGGTTCCAACATGGCAGGTTGTAGTCGATAGAGTTTTTAATGATAACTAAAGCTTTACCTACGTACTCTTGAATGCGCTCTGCAAACTTACGCTGGGTTACAGATACCATATCCGAGTTGGCATAAATAACTTTCGTTAAGTGGTCTAGCTTTTGCTCCTTATAAACGTTTACTAGTCGGTGACCCTCATATAGGTCTGTAAGCAAATCGTCCGTGTCATAGTGAGAGAACTTACCTAGTTCTTTCGCAGCTTTTAAAATGTCTACAGTGTAATTCCCTCCGTAGTTGTGAATGTTTTGAAAGAATACGATATCGCACCATTTCATATCTTCACACTGGTCGGGAGTCAGCAGTTTGCCCTCTCTTTCGGACGCGCCTTCAGCATCCAATGGGTCGTAGTTAAACCGAACCTCTACATCATCAGGGTAAAGCTCGGCAAGCTTTTCCATAGGCATTATAACACGATAATAAGCGCACCCTCCTTTATTCGCAGGGCACGCTAAAATCTTAAGCTTCTTCTTATCCTCTTTTAAATCTATCATTAAATTTGGTATTGTTCAATAGAGCTTCTATGTACATCGTTTCCCAAAGCTTCAATAACTCATATGGGGATTTACTTTCTAAGGAGGAGCCCTCACTCCTAAAATTTTGAACATCTACCTTATGCTGTTCATAAGGTGAGAGTTGTGGCGGGGTGCCACAACTCTGCAATAAAAAAAGTAAAAAAATAAATCTCACTAATCCAAGTTTTTCAAATGCGACAAGTAGTCGTCATCGGAACCCGAAGAGCTAGAAGGGCTAGAACCCCCCATGCCTTCTGCACGGGCTTCGACCATCATGGCTAACTGTTTAAGCTCATCGTATTCTGCGAACTTAACGAGATTCTTGATATCGTGAAGAGAGTCCATCCAAGCTGCGACTTCCGCATCACTACCCGCCTTAGAAGGACGTGGTTTTGGAGCCGACTTATCATAGTTGGGGAATGCGCCGTTCGTGTCTTTAACCACTTTGAAATCGTAACCGTTTTCTAGGTCCGTAATATCGCCGTAGTCATCATCGAAGAAGCAATCCAAAATCTTACCGAAAAGCTTCATGCCGATAGACAGAATTTTAACATCACCGCTCTCTCGGTCCACAGCATTCAAGTAATAACGCTTACGTGCTTTGATGCTTCGTGCTAGATTGTGGTTATCCTCGCTCGGAGTCTTCCAAAGAGCATAATACAAATCACACAAAGGACACTTGTCGCCTTTTACCCGTGGGCAGTGATAGTTCTTAAACTGTCCGTCCATCTCCATTCGGTGGATAGCAGTCTCTGAATAAAATTGTTCGTCCTCATTTTTCGAAGGAAGGATTCGCACGAGGGACGTGCCCTCTTTAGTAATAAGAAACTTACTCAGAAAATCACTATTACCGCCTCCGGTGTTTTGTTGAGTGACCTCTTCGTACTTCTTTCGTAGTTCGTCTAAGTTAACCATGTTTTTAGTAGTTTTTAAAGTTATCAGTCGTGGGAGAAGTCCCACATACTATTATAGTTCGTGAAGCCTCACTTCCGCACGTTTATTTGCAGACATTTGAACTAACATATCTTTTTGATGGTCCAGTGAGGTTGTAATGTTTCGCGCCAAGTTATATTTATGCTCGGCTTCCAAAACCTCATCCCTGAGGTCAATTAATTCTTGCACAACTAGAACGTAAGCGTTCAAAGCTCCTTGGGTTGCTTTGGTCCCTTGGCTTGCCAGTTCAGCGCGCCGTAGCTCCATGTGCTTAGCCTCCATCATCTCCAGCTTGGTAGCGAGCCTGTCGCGTTCTCTTTTTGCGTAGCTCAGCACTGACCCGAAGAAGGCGAAGATTGAAGGGTGTCGCTTGATAGCAGCGTCCATAGACATCTCGTCCACGGACAGATATGCCTTGGTAATGTTTAAAAACTCTTCAGGGAGAGTATTGTACGTGTTTTCGATATCACTCATTGTTAAAAATGTATTGGAATAGTTCGGGGTTCAGTCCCGCAAGTTGAAAAATCATGTTTGAGGTTACCGTAGTTAAAAACTCGTTACCCATTGTAGGCATTTCATCATCGTTCAAGCCAAATATTTCAAAACCGATGTGGCAAATTTCATGCAGCAAAGTGCTTTTATAATCTTCAACACTTTGATTTGGGTCGATGGTAAGTAGTGCTTTAGGAAACTCCACGCAACCATACAAGTTGTCTTTAGCTAAAGACTTTTGCGCAATAGTAAAAGTTTTAATTCCGGTGTAAACAGTTAGTGGGTGCTGTGGTAGCGTCTTTGCCATTAGATATCCTCCGATAGTACGAGAGTTTGGTAATTGATTTTAGCGGGAATCAGGAATCGCGCTTTTCCATTTCTGGATTTAATAACGAACAGACGCGCAAGCCCTTCATCAAACTCCTCCTCCGTTTGGTTAACCGAAAATACCAAATCGCATACGCGAGTCTTTCCATAAGAATCAGCAAGCTCGGCATCGGTAATAATCTTAACCCTTTTACCTTCCCTGTTAGTTTGCGTAGCGGTCCACACCAAAGCATTAAGCTCGATAGCCAGACCACGAAGCTCTTGGGCTTGTCTTTCTTGGTTTTGGTACTCAGGACTTTTTGAATCACTCGCCATAAGCTCCAGGTAATCAATAATAATTACATCAGGATGAAAATCTTCATGGCTTTGGAGTTGGTTGATAAACGCTCTAATCTGCGTAGGGGTTGCCCTCTTCGTAGGGAACTCCTTAATACGAAGCCGTCCCAACTGTACTTGACCTCCAATCTCACTAATGCGAGATTCGATATCCCCAACACGATTAGGAAGCTCCTTCTGTTTAATACGGGTAAAGATACTGTCTAGGCGCTGAGCCACTCGGTCCTCAGACATTTCCAGAGAAATGTAAAGAACGTTATGCCCGTCGAAACACGACTGCACCGCTTGGTTAGCCAAGAACAGGGATTTGCCTACCCCAGGGGGCGCAACCACCATAGCCAGTTCTTTACCCGCGAGTCCTCCCTCAAGGGAGGAATTAAGAGCCTGAAAAGGAGTCCGATACTTAGGAGCTAAGTTGTTATCTTTCGCTTTCTCCCACCTTTCGGAAATACCAGCAAAGTAATCTGCGCCTAGGTCCACATGGCGAGAAACAGAGATAGCTCCTCTAATAGTATCCTCCACCTTGGAGAATTGCTTCTTGCTAATGAAGTCTACAGACTCCAGAATAGCCTCCTTCAAAGCTTGTTCTTTGGCAAACTCCTCTACCTTATCGAGGTAGTACTGAGAGTTGTCGATGGAGGTCTCGTCCAGACTGTTGATGTTTACCATTTCTTCACGGTAATCGGACATCAACTCGTTCTGAGTCTTTTCTTCCCGAATCTGCTCTAGAATAGCCTCATCGGTCGGCAAGGTACCATACCTCGCGTAATAATCGCTCAGCACCGACCAAATGCGTTGGTGTTGTGGAAACTCAAAGTACGAGCCTTTGATGAGAGGCACACACTGAATTAAGAAAGCGCGGTCGCTCTTTGCTAAGTACAAGAGCCCTCGCTGAATGTTTTCTGAAAATGAATAGGTCATTAATATCTCCCTGTATGACAAAAAAACCTTGTCAATACATTATAGTAATTGACAAGGTCATAATGAAAAGGTATTCAGAAACTATTTACCAGTAGAACCAAAACCTCCCTCACCACGGTCAGTAGTATCTTTATTAAAGTCTTCCTCAGAGATTTCTTCAATATCGACCGATGGCAGTTTATTAATTACCATTTGGGCAATACGGTCCCCTTTCTTAATACTGCGGGAGCAATACGGGTTTGTATTCAAAACAGCAATCTTAACCTCTCCCCGGTAGTCACTGTCGATAGTGCCTGGGGAGTTAGGCATTACTAGATTGGTTTTATACATCGAACTACGTAAACGCAGTTGACCTTCATACCCTTTAGGGATGATAACATGAATACCCGTGCTAACTAACCTTCCCTCTCGCGCTACCAAGGTAACATCCTCATCTGCCGCGATATCAAATCCTGCGGCACCCTCGGATTGGTAGCCTGGGGTGGGGTTGTCGCTTTTGTTTAAAATTTTAATTTGCATCTCCTCGTGTTCCTGCTCTGTTAATTTCGTCTTTGGTCATTTTTTTACCAGCCTCATGGACGACCTTTTGTCCAGCTTTGATTCTGGCTTGTTTGTGTTCTTCGGAGACTCGTTTTACGGTCCCCTCTTTTTCTAATTGTTCGTAAGGGATTTTCCTCCGTGAGTACGGTGATTTACCTTTCTCAGCTTTAAGTGCTTCTTGAGAGCCTTTAATAGCTCCCTCAACAAATTCTTTCTCTTTAGCCTTTAGACTTGTAACATCATGGTAGTTTGTTTCCAAGACTCCCTTAATGCTTACCAGACAAGGCTTTCCCCCCGTATTGTACGTACGGGGGCATTTGTCGTGAGAGCAAACGGGACAAGTCTTTGGCTGTTTGCTCTCTTCGTAACTACACAGGTCGTCAAACCTTTCGCCGCAATTCTCGCAACAATATTCGTAAGTTGGCATTAAATCTCACATACTCCACTCTTACAAGTATCTACGGAATCTGAAGCTTCTTCTAGTCTGCCCTCCTGGATAAGCGTATCCAGGTTGATTGTAGAAATATCCACAGCCTCTAAAGGCTCGTTGCCTCGGGAACCCGCACGATAGAAAGTAAACCCTTTCATGTCGTTCGCGTACATTAGCAAATCATCATAAAGATTAGAAGATTCAAACCCAGCAGGGAGATTACAAGTCTTAGACACAGCAGAATCAATATATGATTGTACCACCGCCTGGACCTTAATATGCTCCTCAGGAGTTACGTCGTAAGCCCCGACACAGTGGGATACGTCACGTCCGCGAAGGTAAAGTTCTTTAAACAAAGAATCCACAACATAAGTCTCATTCCAGACACCGTCAGTGCCAGTGCGCCAACGACGCTTATAGACGGGAGCGAATATCGGCTCAAGACCAGTGCTGACGCCCAGGACCATAGAGATAGTTCCAGTCGGCGCAACCGTAAGTAGAATGGCGTTACGAAGTCCGGTTTTCTTAATGTCTGAACGAATTCGAGAAGGTAAAGTTTTGAAGTATTTTTCATCCTTTAATTTGTTCCAATCATACGCCGGGAAGCTTCCTTTATCTCTAGCAAGATACATAGAAGCTTTGTATGCTTCATTTCTTATTGTAGCGAATAACCGTTCCAAGAACTCCAGACATGCTTCTGAGCCGTATCTGTACCCCGCCTTGATGAGGAAGTAATGTAGACCAGTGACTCCCAATCCGATTCTACGGGAACGGCTTCCTGCCTCGTCACACTCCGGAATAGGGAAGTGGTTTGCAGTAAGGACATTATCCAAGAACCGAACGCCCGTACGAATCGTGCGAGCAAGCCTACGCCAATCGATATTACCGTCCATGTCAACCATGTTAGCAAGATTGACATGACCCAAGCAACAGTTACCGTAAGCTGGAAGAACTTCTTCGCCACAAGGGTTAGTGGCTGGCATATGTTCGAAATAAGAAACGTTAGTGTATTCGTTAGCAAAATCAATGTTGAAGATACCCGGTTCCCCTGATTCAATAGCATTGTCTACAATGCGTTCCCAGAGTTCGCGAGCGCGGATTTCCTTCTTCTTAGCTCCTTCAAATCTATCCGCATAATGTTTGAGATGGTGTAATTGGGCACGACCGAGCGCGTCCTCTTCGTCTTTAGCCACAACATCCACAGTGTCGTTGCCTTCCTCAGAGATGCGACCAACTTCGTAAACAAAGTATTTGTTCTGACGCCCATTAAACGTAAAGTACCATTCGTCGTCGTTCTCCACAGCCTCAACGAACTTCTTCGTGATAGCTACAGAGATGTTAAAGTTTGTAAGTTCATTGCGGTCCAGTTTCACATGGAGGAACTCCAAGAAATCTGGATGGGTGATATCTAGGATAGACATGAGCGCAGTACGACGATTTTTACCGGCACGCACATGGTTGCCAATCTCGTTAATCATGCGCATCACGCTAATAGACCCAGGAGCAGAGTTTTTAATATTCTGAATATTATCGCCCTTGGGTCGAATCTTGGAGAAGTTGAACCCGATGCCACCACCGCCACAAGAAATCTTGTACATATCGGAAATAGTCTTTCCAATACTCTCTACAGAGTCCTCAGGGTCTAACACATAACAGTTAAGCATGTTCTGGTGGCTTCGTCCTGAACCAAACAAAATCCTACCGCCAGGACAAAAATCTCCCGAATTAATCGCATCGAAAAACTTTTGCTCGACCTTCTCCCGGACTTCAGGGAACTCAGGGTCAGAGGCGGACTTGGCAACTCGTTTGGCGAGTTCTTTCCACGTAGTTTCACCCGGATAAGCATACTTATCCATGAAAATGGTCTCCCCTAGGGAGCCTTCAGGAATGGAAAAACTCATTATCGTACAATTACGAGAATATCCTTCTCGTTTAGAATGCAGAACGACTCATCGCCCCGGACAATATCGTTACCCGAAAAATCTCCCCACAGAATCTCGTCGCCTACGGCTACATCCATAGGCACACGGTTTCCGTCCGCGTCACGCGTTCCCTTACCGACAGCCATTACGACCCCTTCGCTAAGTTTTTGGTCTGTTACTGACTCAGGCATGATAATACCCGACTCAGACGTGAGTTCTACAGTAGCTCTTTTTACCACTAAATTGGTACCAAGAGGTTCTAAGTTGAAAGTTTTAGTCATTGTATAGTAGTTATATTTGATTTTTTCAAAACGGATAAATTTTCTGACTCGTCTTCAAGAAGCGAATTCAGATAATCATTGTGGGTAATGACGAACACTTTTTTGTTGTTGGATATCTCCATGATTAAATCATACAGACCCTTTACCCCTCCCTCATCGAGGGAGTCAGCCACCTCGTCAAAGAAGAGAAGGTTAGACCGTTCTTTTCCAGACAAGAGCAGGAGGTCATTGAGACCGAGCATGATGGAAAGAGAGATTTTCTGCTTCTCTCCACCAGACAACGAATCAAAGTAATTTAACGTCCCTTTATTATAGATTTCCTCCTTCAAAGTTTCATCGAAAGTTATGGAAAAATTTGAGGAACTAAGGAATTTCAAATAGTAGTTTACGCGGTCATTGAAGAATGCTAAAATATTACGAATAACAAACTTAATCAAACCTTGCTCCGAGAATGCTTGCTCCCAGAAACGCATAAGGTCATATTCTCGTTGGGCATCTTCAACTTCCTTTTGGTGTTTCTTTAGAAGTTTAACATGGTCTCTGTTTTGCGAACTTAATATTTTATGCTCTGTATCGAAAGATTTATACTTCTCAAACAAATCAAAGTCCTGAGGGGTGATTACCTCCCCGAACTGCTCAGACTTTTCTCTAAGAGTTTTTACTTCTTTCCTACGAACTGATTCATCTTGCATACAAGCATCTAGCTCTTTCTCCCAATCCAGAACCAACATTCTTTCTTCAAGAGGCACCTCATTACAAAACTCGCAAGGCTTAGCTTTGAATGTTTTTAACTTTCTCCTAATCTCAGATACACGATTCTTAACGCGGCTTAGCCCGTGGCTGGCAGATTCCAGTTCGACCTCGGTCACGTATCTGTTTTGTTCGTTTTCTTGAAGCTCCGATATAGAGAACTTATGGAATAGTTTGGCTTTGGTGGAAGTTAGAAGAGCCTTAGCCTGTTTTTTATAACTTTTAACGTCGGAGATTTTACTCTCTAGCTTTTCTTTCTTTCGCAAAGTCTCGTCGCACAGGGTTTCCGCAATCTTCTTTTCTTGGTAGGCTTTTCCTTTTTTAGATTTAATAGCCTTTCGGTATTCAAATACGTCACCGATATCCAAGAAGCTTTGGATAATGTTTCTCTTCTCTTCAGCTGTCGCTGTAAGGAAATTCGTTTTGTTCGACTGCCCAAACACCATCGAAGCCAGGAACACAGAAAAGTTAGTATTTAAAATTTTATCCAAATACTTCTGTGTATTCATTATACTATCTTGGGTTACGTTTTTCCCGTCAACAGTGACCGTGAGCATGGGAGGTTTTTTTACTCGTCTAACAACAACATTATCGTTAACAGTAATTTCCACTTCACACTTTCCTTTCGTGTGGTGGTTCTTCAAACTTTTATCGGTCGTCTTTCTAATCGTTTTCCCAAACAGCGCAAAAACAATAGACTCCACGATACTACTTTTACCGGCTCCATTGGAACTAGTAGGCTTGGTATCTTTGTTCTTGCCTATAATGCGAACTAAGTTTGAGTAAGATTCGAAATCAATCTCTGCCTCTTTGATAGACAAGAAGTTTTTAATCTTGATGCTGTTAATCTTCATGGTTTCTGATGGTATCCAACGCTTTCAATAACTCCGTCTCGGTGAAGACGGTATCTGCCTCGTGAATGTACTTCTGTATAATATCATCATCGATAGAGAATACATCGTTTTGCGGAGCGTACCCCGAATCGAATTTAGGAAGCACATCTTCGAACGCAAACTCAAGGTGGTTGATTGAGTACTTCGCCAATACATCATCCTTTAAGGCTTGCTCCGTCGCGGAATCTAAGTAGTCTAGCTTCAAACGCAAAATAGTAAAGAAGCTATCAAACCGATGTTTGGCGTTCATTTCGGGAAGCTCATCTATTTTTGAAATGACATGTTTAATTCCAAAATCAATAGGCTTCCTTACAAGCTCCACCTTCCCGTCCCGGATTAACAACTCATGGATAAACTTTTGTGCGTTAGCTTCCCCGAAAGACGTAGAATACTGCGTTCCCAGGATAATAGTATCCTTAATCCGTTGAGGCTTATGGATATGTCCCAGGAAGTGATAGTGTCCTTTATTGAAATGGGAAGGTTTCAGGTGTGAGTCGTATTTGTAGTTAGCGTGGGCAACACATCCGTCATAGCCAAAGTGACCAAACAAATGAGTTTTGCTATTTTTAACCGCTTCTATAATACGCTCCTCGTCTTCAAAATGGGGAATGAAATCGAAGTCCACTCCTCCAATGTGCGCAGTACCTACATCCACAAACACCGTGGCTATATCTGAGTAAAGCGAAAGCGTTGTGTCCGTAGACCCGTCCTTCGCTACCGTATCATGATTCCCTCGGTTGATGTAAATCTTCTGGCATTTGAACCCCTCCAATAAAGTACGAAACGCCAGGAGTTCAGCACCTCTGGGGTTTCTCTTATGGAAAATATCGCCGTTAATAACGACAACATCCGTTCGTTTTTGGTTTACAAGACGCGTTAGCGTCTCCATTTGCGCTTCCAGATATCCAGGAATATAATCACTCCGCAGGTGTAAATCTGTAAGCAGTACTACTCTAGTTGTTTTGGACATAATCAATAAGTTCCTTCGTATTTAGTGCTTTTCCTTGGTCATCGAACTCCACATCCAAGACATCACCAAACGAAGTGCCTACTTCTACATCTACTTCAAAAGGTACTACAAACTCCAGTCCATAGTAGTCTTTCAAGTCGTGAGTGGAAGTTAAGCTGTTGTTTGTAATCTCTACACAGCGTTGAAGGTCCGAGACCTCGCACTGAAGTTCCACGGAGTCGTGTACAGTTGCCAGCAAATCATACTTAACACCAGCAGCGTCAAGGTCTTTGGTTAGGCGTGTAATAGAATGTAGCATCAAGTCTGATGCAGAGCTTTGGATTACAAAGTTGAGCCCTTGACGTAACGCCCTATATTGAAACTTTTTAATAGGGCTGTTTACGTTTGGCAAGTTTCTCCTGCGACCAAACAAACTGATAGCGCACCCATTTTCTTTTACGCTTTTGTGGATAACATTAATCCACTTGAAAACATTAGGAAACGAGTCTTGGTACGCCTTGAAAATCCCTTTACAGTACGCTACGGGTTTGTTAATCTGTTGCGCGAGTTTGTTGGGACCCCCTCCATAAACAATAAGGAAGCTAACGCTCTTTGCGATTTGGCGCTCCTCTTTCGTAACGTCTTCAACTTTTTTGCCAAAAACCAAAGAGGCAGTGAAGCTGTGGAGGTCTTGTCCCGAAGTAAACGCTTTGATAAGGTTTTTATCCTTACAGCACTGCGCTAGTACTCGGAGTTCCGCTTGGGAGAAGTCAGCAGCAATAAAAGCTTTTCCCTCGTCCGCTTTCATAAGCTTACGAATGTTTACATTGTCCTCAGTGGGACGGGGTAAAGTGTGGAATGACACCCCCTTCTTCATTTTTGGTCCACAGGAATACGTGGAACAGCTCAGACGCCCTGTAACGGTCTGAGAGAAGTTGTAACTGGAATAGATGCGGTCTTCCTTGTTGTATGCAATCGCGTCCCTGACGCCTTTAACGTACGTCTTGTGCTGTTTACACTTCTTCTTGTACTCAAGGAGTTTGTTAATGAACTCTTTGGCGGCTTGCAGTTCGGGTTTCTTCTTTTCAGCAATTACTTTTTGATAAATTTCCTTTTTCATCCGGCGATAGTCTTCTCAATCTCATCTAAAATGAGTTGAAGGTCAGTATCAGTGACCGAGGGTTTTTTGGTTTTTTTAGTAAAAGATACAGGGTACAGATTTAGTCCATCGTCCTCAGTAAAAAGAATCCGCTGTAAGTCTACGTTTGAGTTTACATTAACGTCAGCAACGGGGGACATTTCCTGAAGCTCTTTCTCCAAAGATTCAATCTCTTTGGCTAGTTTTACCTCAAGCTCACCCAAGTACTCAGTATCCACAGCAATACCAAAGTTCTCAACTTCGGCAAGCTCTAGGGCGATATCTTTAAGAAGATTATCGTACACGTATTGTAGGCTTTTTTTGCGCATCTCTTTACGCAGGATGTGCCACACCCTTAGAGTGAAATCGCAGTCCATCGCGTTACCGATTGCCATTTCATCTAAGGGCATACTACCCCAGTCGTACTTTGCTCCGTCTGTTACTGTTAACATTTAAAAATTCCCCTGTCCGAAGTCGAAGTCCCATTCAAAGTTTTCGGTCTCGGCGGACACAGTGGATGATGTTTCATATAGAGCGTTGGATACTTTCGCCTCCTCTAGCTCTTTTTTTGTTTGTGCTAGTTCGGCTTCTAAATCCTTTACGCGCTTGGTTAGCCACTCTATTTGTCTATCCCAGTCACCTAACATGCTATTGTCCATATTTTCCTTTTGTTCGTTGTTCAGCAATTAAAAGTTCAAGGTACCATTTTGCTTTTTCTAAATCTTTTACCCCGCCCTTATACTTGTAGCGGGTAACGTATTTAACAATGTTACCTTCAATAAAACTCATATCCCAACTTGAGATATAGTCAGTAGTTTCTATACCAACATTATAGTGTTTCGGGTGATTGATTTCGTCACCGGATTTTTGTCTTTTTAGTCTTTTTCCGGCTTCGTGATGTTCTTTGAAGTCTACCATTTTAACATTTACCTAAAGTATTAAGAATTGCGGAGGTTACAAGGTACGGGTCGCAGTTCGCACCAGGACGTCTATCCTCAAAATACTCCGCACCTTTCTCTAGGCGAACGCTAGCACCTCTATCCCCATAACCCCACGTAAAGGATTGGTAGTTTGAAGTTTCATGGTCTCCCGTGAGTCTAGCTTCGTTGCCTTCCCCGTACACGGACATATGACTAAGGTGGTATCGCTTGAAGATATCCATATAATCTTCGTGCCAATCATCTGTAGACCGAGTCCTTTCGGTAGAGATGTTGGTATGACACCCAGCACCATTAAGGTTAGGGTATAACTTAGGGTCGTACGAGATTCCGTAATTAGAGACCTCGCCCATACGTTCTAAGATGTACCGCGCCAACCAAAGCTCGTCAGCCGCATCTAGGGCTTCCCTGGGCTGGGTTTGGAACTCCCATTGGGACAGCATCACTTCGGCGTTCGCCCCAAAGAGGTTGATTCCTGCTTTATTGCACAGGAATAGGTGGTTATCGCTTAAGCCTCTGCCAAGTACGTTCCCCGCGCCTACACCACAGTAGAAATCTCCCTGCTCAATATCCCCAGGAACCAAAGGTTCCTTCGTTTGAGGGTGTACTAAGGTGTATTCTTGTTCGAAACCAAATAGAACCCCCTTCGGAGCGTTTCTAAGAGCATCTCTTAGACGTACTCTAGTATTCGTCTCATGGGGAGTCCCATCCATATTACAAACTTCACACAAAGCGAAGAAGTACTTGTTCTCATGAAATGGACTTCCTACCACTTTGACGGGCTTAAGAAGCCTGTCGGAGTCCTCTAGTGTACCTTGTTTGGTACTTCCCCCGTCAAACTTCCAGTTCGGAAGGGTTGATACGGGAGCCTCAAAGGCTCTAGTTTTTGAACGGAGTTTCGGCATCCCTTTGGTGCCGTCGAGCCAAATATATTCTACAAAAATCATTAAAAAGTTTCTAATTCGTGGGGGAAGTATTGTTTTACCAAATCCATTAAGGAGTGAGGTAAGTTTTCATCTACAAGAGCGTGCATAATTTGCGTGTCCTCGATATTATTAAAGTCTTTAATCCCCCAATTTAGTAAAAACTTTATATCGAATTTTGAGTTATGAAAAATTTTGACGACATTGTCATCTGAGATGAGACCTTGTACGGCATCTCTGATTCTCGTAATATCTTTTTCAATAAACTGAGACTCGCTATGGTAAATTGGAATAACAAAACCTTGCTTCTCTGCAAAAGAGAACCCAATGGTCATAATCTTATTCAATTTATAATCAAGCCCATTAGTCTCTAGGTCAATAGCGACTGCTTCGTGGGTGCGGGATTCCTCAATCAACTCTTCAAACCTACTCACATCGGAAACTAGCTCATACGGACTGGAGTCGAACTTGTTAACGTTTAGTACGAACTTGTCATACGCGTTGTCGACGTCCTGGATGAACAATCTACGAAGTTTTGGCTCAGAGTACAAAGCGAACGGGTGGAGCGTAGGAACGACTGGAACAGCCTCTCCGTTAAGCTCCACCACGAACTCTTTACCTCTCTTTGAGGAAACCCCAGACTTTTTGGTGAGAGTCTTGAAGGACAGGTTGCCTAGCGGAATGATTAAAGTGGGACCGATGGCGCTCAAGTCCTCCAAGAGCTTCTCTCTGTGTACGTGCATAATCTCCGTAGTCACGTCATCTTCACGCATATTAAATGCACCAATAGCCGGGACAAACTGGTATGAGCCATCAGGCACTCCAGTTTTGGCTAACAACTTTTCAAGAATACCGTATTCGTCGTCGTCAAAGGAGTACGTCTTACCGTATTTTTGTCGATAAGAATCATGGATAAAGACGATTTTCTCGTCTCCTACTTCTTCTCGATAGACGTTCTTTTTTTCGTCATTTTCGAAAGAATTTAGTAAACTATCTAAAGTCATCAGCTATAATGGGTTATGAGTAAAAAGAAAAAACGTGCGCACTACATAGATAACGCCGAATTTGAAGAAGTCATAAGAGGGTATTTAAAAGACCCAGCAGAACATGAAAGTCGTTTGATAGAGCTTTTAGACCTGCTAATTACAAATATTTTGATGTCGTTCAACTTCAACGTTGATTTTGACGACGCAAAACAAGAGTGTTTTTTACTGTCCTTTAAAACTCTAAAGAACTTTAACCCTGACAACGGTGCGGCTTTCAACTATTTTACTACAGTTATTGTGAACAACCTAAAGTTGATATTCACCAAAAACAAGAAGTACCGTCAAAAGATACAAAAGTATCAGGAAGTGATGGAGGAGAGGTTCTCCCACGAATTCCCTACGGCACGTCAAAATAACGATAGATTGTAGGGTACTCGACATTCACTTTTACTCGCCCATCTTTAACGTGTACAAGAGTAGGGACGCTTGTAACCATAAACATTGAGAACGCCGCAGGGGTGTCCCAGCTGTTAATGACGTACAAAGTCTCGTCCCCTTCTTGCTCAAGCCACTTTTCCACTTTTTCGTGAATCTTGTCGCACCTACTATCCCATAACGAAGTGTACAGGATAGTAAAGGTGCCACTGTTCTTCGCTTCGGAAATCTCAGCGAGATGCTCGTCCGTCGAGACGTCGATTCTAGTCCGTACCATCAGAACCAGCTTCCGATTGGGGAGAAGTATGCTCTCCGTTCTGAACTTCCTGTAGGATTTTCTCTTTCTCCTCTTCGGACATAGAGTCTACCTGTTCTTTAAGGTCGTCCATAAAAGCGTTAACGCCTCGGAAAAACATCATCTTCACAAGCTCATCCTCAGTTCCAGGAAAGCCCTCGAAGCCTTTTTTAATGTTTTGCCAACCGGCAGTTTCTTCTTTACTTAGTTTGATATAAATTTTCATTCGTCTTCCAGTGTTATTTATTTTACACTTTACATTGTTAGGATTAATTACTATCTTTTCCGGATTCTTCACTATTATACTATATGGGTGATAAATTAGATGAGATTTTGAACCACGGCGAATTCAAGAAAAAGAAAAGAGTTAATAGCCGTAGAAAAGGCAACGCTTTTGAAAGAGAGATTGCAAAGATTCTCAATACCAGATTTGATACAACAGACTTCTGTCGTTCTCCGGGGTCGGGAGCTTTCGCAACCACTCATAAGTTGCCACAGTATATGAAAGTCCACGGGGACCTAATAACGCCAGAGAATTTCAAATTTATTTTAGAATGCAAGTCTGGCTACGATATCACCTTCGAAGACATCTTCAAACCGAAGAGCGATTTGTATAAATTCATTGACCAAGCTAAGCGGGACGCCAAAAAGGCTAATAAGGACTGGTTAGTAATTTATAAGAAAACTAGACACAAGCCGTTTGTTGTTACTAGTAAGAAGTATTCTCTGAACACAGTAGTTGTTATCAACGACGAGTATTACGTGTACAGGCTATCAGACTTTCTCAGCTTAGACGTGGATAACTTTATGACAGTTGTTTAGAGTGGCGCTGGAAGTAAGAGCCTTCTATAGTGCCTCTAACTCTAATAAAGCCTCTCTGGTCCACGGCGTAGTTGGTTTTAAACATTTTGTTGCCTTGCTCGTCTCTGAAAGAGTAACCGCCAAGCTCTTGCGGCTCAGCCCTCCCCTCCACAACAGCAGCAATAGCATCGTCCATAATCCTATCCCCCGCAAAAGAGGACACACGGTCATTGTTCAAAATAACAACACCCTCAGACTCTTTGGACGACATTGTGTTAATTACGTCATGTAATGCGGCTCCTTGTGCATAGTTTTTATTAGACTTTGCCCTCTTGAGCTTTAAAAGAGATAAAAGGTTTCGTTGAACATAAAGCGCCTTCACTTGTCTTTCCTTGCCTGTAGCCGTAGTCAGCTCGGAAACCGTTTTTTTAAGTTTTTCCAAATCTCTTAACGCCTGAGCACCGGCAGCGACACTAGTATTCTTATCCCCAGCTTTATCAATGATATTTTGTAGTGCGGGTAAGATGTCAGTGTTGTTTTTAGAAAGTGCTATTTGGATTTTACCATTCACATCTCTTTCCCAATCACGAGCGTCAATCATGCTTTGTGCTATTTTCTCACCAAGAGCTTTATTGGTTCTTTTAATATACTCTACCCGGTTATCGAAGTTCCGTTCGTATTCCTCTTTCTTGGAGGGTAGTGGGGACTGACCCATAGCTACGTCATGAGTAGCACCCTCAAAGTTTATCCCCTTGTTCATACTCTCTAACGTTTTTAAAGAGATATCAACCTCGGTACCGTGAGCGTACTCTTTAGAGAGACCTATACCTATAGCGAACTTTTGCGCATCACTCTCGCTTGCGAAATTAAGAACGATGTCTCTTTTTACTCCAAGTGTTTTGTCGTGACCTCTCGGCTCATCTTTAGAAGGCTCCCGGGCACCTACAGGAGCTACGCCACCGACCTCTATGAGGGTTTTCAGGTTTTGTGCTCTCTGCATAAACAAAGCTTTCGTAAGCTCGCTAGGAGAGCCGTAAATCTGATACATATCTTCCATCCTGCGGTACCAGTCACACAACTCGGACTCTTCTTCAAGAGTCATGGAGGGAACCATACCCTCCCAAAGCTCCTCGTTTGCTCTAACGGACTTATCTAATTTCTGGAGTTTTGCGGCAAAGAAGGCAACGCCTTTACTTAAGGTGCCGTCTTTATCTCCTCTACCGTTCAGAAACTCAATAATACCTACGAACGCTGCCTCGGAAAACGTTCCCATTAAATTATTCTCGCTTTTCTTGCCACCGGCTCCCGTGGCTTTTAACAAAGGGGACTCTTTGCCATCTTTACTTCTTATTTTAACCCCGGCTAAAGCTTCACAAATATGTTTTGTGTTTTTGTTTGAAACTCCGTAAGTAGAAAATGCGCGAGACACACTTCTACCAGCTTTAGCTCTAGCCTCTACAACACCTTGCATGGCATCGTCTAGTTTAGGAAAAGCTTTGCCAGCCTCACCATTTCTATCCCAACCGAGATACAAACCATCACTTCTACACCTAGCAGCGTCTAAAATCTCTCTTTGCCGTTCAGATATATCATCTTCAAGAACGTATTTGCCGTCTGAATCTTCTTGAATAAACGGAGCTAGTTGTAAAATCTCATCGTAAGCGTCAACCAGTTCTTGGTTTACGTCTCCTTCCCAACCAAACTTATTTTCCGGACCTCTGGTAAATTCTAAAATATCGTGAAGGTAACTGTTTTTAGGGGGAACCTTACAAGCTTCGTCAATTGCGTTAGCGACTTCTTCAGCGGTCATATCAAACTCCTCTTTTCCTACCCCCGCCTTTTCTCGCGTACCTTTAAACACAGGACCGAACAGTTCTAGGTTTTCTGTCATTCGAGCTATCTGTTCAGGGTCAGTCTGTCTATCCTCGGCTTCTGCTTGAGCTATCGCGGCATCTTCTTGTGCTATAGCTTCCTGCTCCGCATCAAACGCTTGCTGAGCTGGAGCTGCTTCACCTTCGGCTTTGAACTGGTCTTCTGTGGGAGCGTCGGAGGGCTTCCATTTCGCGATAGCGGCTAGTAGTTTACTGGCTGTAGCGGAGAATACTTTACCGCCCAGAGGCTTCCAGTAAACCTTATGCTCGCCCCCTGCTCCGTCTCCTTGGTCGGTAGCGAAACCTCTCCACTCAGGAGCTGACTCGACCTTCTGTTGAGCTGTTTCGGGAGTATTGAAACCATCCGGGGCTCTAGCAAACGTAGCCAGCGTGTCTATTTGCTGCTGTTCAGCGCCGTAGAACCAATCTGAGTGAATACCTCTAGTACCTCCTTCATTTAAGATTTGGTCAAGGTACGCTTCTAGGATGTTTAGCTGGTTTTTCATGTTTTAATAAAATAGACCCCTTTATTTATTATTATAAAGAGGTCTTTAAAAAAGTTTAATAGAAATTGGCTTTTATTTTATATCTTCTCTTGGACCGCAAAATCAAACCGAACGCCGCATTCAATAGTGTGGAAATCGTTGGTACTATAGTTAAGTTCTGCTAAACGGTAAAACTTACAATACGCCCCGTACAGAGTAATTCTCATTTTCGGGGTGTGGTCTGCGTCAAGCTGAGTGATATAAATCTTTCTCTTCATAGCGGAGGTACCTAGTTGACCAGTGGTTGGGTCGTAGGTCTCTCTCATCCAGTTGAACAAAGCAACTGCTGCTTCACCTTCAATCAGGTTATCAAAAGTTAACGTAGTCTCGTCTGCAGAGTACTTTCCAGGATAGTAGAACTTATCGTTAATACGGTCAACGGCAATGTCTTCTACTTGAAAGCCAATGTTACCAATCTGCTTACAAGCCAAAGTTAGAGCATTTGACTGGTCTCTCGGGCTGCGGTCAGGGTCGTTCCCGCCTAAGCCATCAATAGATACTAGCCAGCTATAAGTACGAAGTGAGTCGTACTGTTGGGCTAGGGTGTTCAGACGCTCGTCTCCGCCATTTCTGTTTTGGTCGAAGTACTCGTCGGTAATTGTTTTGTTGGTAAATGCCATTGGTTTCTATATTATTTAGGCTTCTTGTTGCCCTAACACGTTAATCTCAAAGATGAGCGATTCGGCAGACTTAGTCGGAGTTACTTCAACCTTAATCCACAGTTCGTTGCGTTCAATTCGTTGCGGAGTGTTTGTGGTTTCGTCGCAGAAGACCTTGAAAGCTCTAATGCCTCGTCTTGCTTGAATGTCCTCCAGCATAGGCTCTACAGCACCAGTAATCAAGCCCCAAGTGATTGGGTCGTTTGGCTCGAACACGAAAGGAAGACCTAAGTCTCTAACTTTCTGTCTGATGGCAATTGCCAGTCTGCGAACATTAATTCTGTCCAGAGCGGTAGCCACTCTTTGGGCGGTACGTTGACCCCAGATGCAAATGCCTTGGCGGTTAAAGTTTACAATTGGGTTTAGAGCGTTTCCGCCACCGTAAATGTAATCTCTGTCAGCTTGGTTCAGGTCTCGCTCTAGCTCCTTAACAGCCGGGGAGACTTTACCTCTAGTGATGCCCGCAGGAGCGACCCAGACATCAGCAATGTTATCAGCGCGGGACATAGCTTTAATACCGACGATTGCGGGGTCGACATATTGGTCCACGCCAGTCCATTGGTTCATCATCTTGCAGTGCGGGTAGTATAGCGCAGCGTAAGAGGAGTTAATGCTTACGGTTCTGCCTGGGTAGTTACCATTGTGCCAATCCACCGCTTCCTGAGGAGTGAGACCTTCAGGAGGAGAGGTTACGTAAAGGAAAGCACCTTTATCCTCTGCTGCCTCAATAGCAGCGGTCTGTACGTCTTGCGTATGCACACCTGGGATAGCCACTAGGTCTACTTCTACCGTATCAGGGGAGAAGGCTTTAACACCTCGTGTGGTTCCTGCGGGACCCGCTAGCGCGTTTACTACCTCAGTGTTAGATAAGCTATTGCCGTGGTCACCTGCGTCCCCGTTAGCGCCTCCAGTGAAATCAGTGGTGCCTTCGGTGAATTTCAAGAATCTTACGTAGCCGCCGGTTGCAGCAAAATCATCGGTATCGCCAGTGGAGGTGGTAACTTTCATTAGTGCTGCCACTCCCTGCGCGGTTGGAGGAGTCCAGGTAACAGGGTTTGCGGCGTCTTTTTCAAATCGACCGTAAACGTTGTCAGACTTCTCTCCGTTGCCGTACGTCTTGGTGTTAATAACCTCTTCCGGCCAAGTTGGAATTCCTGAGTTAGTGGTGTCTTTGTAAAACTCCACCTTGTAAGTCTCTTCTACAGCGCCGTTACGTAGAACCGAAACAGATTGTTGGAACTTACCAGTGTTATCTACTCTTACCTTAAGACCGCGTTGGGCAGTCGAAATACCGTTGTAAGAGCTAGCCGCGTTATATCCAGCGCCAGTGTGTAAAGCGTTAAGTGCGTACGTGCCTCCGAGGACCTCAGAAGCATTGACAGTTGAGCCAGTAGAGGATAGCTGACCATTGCTCGCTAAGTACGCAGACGAGACCATGGAATCTAATCCGGACTCGTGATAAAAACCACTACCTTCGTAGAACATACCACTAGCCTCAGTCATGCCAGTCACATCTTTCCCGGTATTCGAAACCAGTTCCGATTCGTAAACAGCTCCAGGCCCCAAAGTCGCAACCCCTGGGTAAGCACCATCAAACTGTACGTAAGTCCCGGCATCAGTCTTAGATAAGAGTTTACCGCCGCCACCAATCGCGCCGTGACCTGATAAGGTCGTGCTTTGGAAGTCTGCGCAAGTAGTCGCAGAAGGAGCTAAAGCGCTTACTGTAATCTCAGCGTCTTTGCCTGGGTACATACCCACGAAACAAATTTTGGTAGAATCAATTTTATGAACAGTGAAATCAGACTGGTCACTTAAAGTCTTCTGGAAAGCGGAAACAACCACATCAATGCCAGAAGGTTGAGCCACACTCAAGAAGTATGGCTTTTCGTTCATAGTCGTGCCTGCCGAGTTTTTAACCTGTACTAGAAAGTGAGCGCTACCGCTTGCGGTGCTGCCCGTCATAGCAGGGTTAAAAATGTTAAGAGTTCTGCCTGCGTCGTACGAGCTGGAAGCCTGTAAAGTAACGTGAGGCAAAGTACCGATGCCTAGGTTTACCCCGGCTCTCGCTGCGGCGGTAGTTTGTGCGCGAACGAACATCAGTTGGTTCGTCTCTTTCATAATCTCGTAAGCGCCAAACAAACCTTGACCACCAACCGTTTCCGATGGAAGTCCGAAGATTCTTTCTAAATCTACAGTATTGGTGATAAGGATTGGCTTGTCGACAGGACCTTGCGAAGCGAACCCAACAATACCAGGGGTAGTTGGGCTTGATGCAGGGTCGAAGTTAGAGAAGTCCTTCTCTAACGTGTAAACTCCGGGGCTGTTGTAAGTAGGCATGGTTTCTTAAAAGGTGACTTTCGTTACGGAAAGCATATGGCGTCGTTCGAACTCCTGAATTTGAGGGGTTAAAGGTCCTAAAGGGATATGAATCGCCTTATTGGGAGTCATCCAAAAATGTTTAATTTGCCCTGCGTCGGAAACGATTAATTCGTAATCCGAGTTACTCGTGTTACGTAGCTCAAAACCCCGATTACGGGCTTTTGGAGGGAACTTCTTAGGCTTCCGAGCCTTTGGAGCTACCGGGCTGTTCGCTTGCGAGGGCTTCTTTTTAGGTGGCATTAGTGGATTTCTCCTATCTTATTTAGGAGATGCCAACCTAGTATTATAGTATTTTTTCCTTAGTTTATTTGTACTCAATTTCAGTATTTATAAGTTCTTTAATACGTCCAGTGTTAGAGTACAAGTATCGCCTTCCTGGAATGTAGCCGTCGATTTTAATGGTTGCTCTCTTCCTTAGAATCCTGTCCTGCTTGTCGCCAACCTGGAGAGAGGACATATCTAAAATATCCATCAAATACGCTTTGCTAGCACTTTCATTTTCCGTAGGGACAGTAAGGGCTGGAAGGAATAGCATTTGTAAGGATTCCATCAGCTGGTTCATATCCTCTGTGTACTTAGCCCAAAGAGTAATCTGATACTGCATTTGTACAGCCTTGGACGTGGTCTGGATGACACGACTGGCTCGCTGGGTTTCTACGTCAAAGAACTTATAATGGGTTATTTGTACGTCCGGTTTTCTTACAGCGATGTTCTCCTCGATATCCCCAATACCCAAAGATACTAGGGGAAGCTTTAGGTTCCTATCTTCTTTAATCTTAGCTATAGCTCTTTCAGGGTTGGCGAAGATTATAGGAGCAGTCGATAGACCTCCTTGCTCATCAATATAATCCAGAACAAGCCTGTCCATCAAAGACTTTGTGTAGTTCCTATAGAAATCCCTAGCGTACGGGAGCTTTTCCTCGTAGCTTTTTATATCAGCTTGTATCTTAGAGTAAAGAGTATCTTTCATTAGAACATGGTGAATACAGGGGGCTCTTCTATTTCAGTCAGAAGCTCTTGGACAAGTTTCTCTTGCTCTTCCTGCCCTTCTTTAACCAAAGCAGCGCCGTTAAGAACGGCTCCACCTTGAGGAGAGGGTAACTGAGCAAACTTACCCCGGATTTGACCGAGAATAACTTTACAAATAGCACACCCATACCGTTGAATCCAACCCATAAAGTATGGATGTAAAGTAGTCGTGTCAATCGCTTTAAATTCTACCACGACTTCTTCTTCGTCCGACGCGTCATGAGGAACAGGGTACACTTGTAAATATCTACCATTAACCACATCCCAAGTACCTTCCCGGCTAAGGACTTTTCTAATCTGCTCTAACTGCATCTTCATCAGGAGGAACTCACCAATATCCAATTGGTTGAATAGGAAGTTTTCTTGGAAATACTTAATAAAGAAGTCGTTCTCCAAGGTTCCCGACTGGCGGGCAACAGATAGCAGGGTTTTCTTGTACGCGGCGTACCGGAAGTTGTTCATAACAAATTGCGGGAGTTCGTACAGATTCTCCTTCGCTTTTGTTCTGAACGTCATGAATTGGAGACACCAATCAGGAGCATGATAATCTAACTTAGCTATTGCTTCGTCAATGGCTGTAAGTATTTGAAAGTCGGACAGCTCTACACGAACTACAGGGTGCCCCAGGCGAGCTTTAATAAAATCTTTAATTATTCGGTAGAAGTTATTAAACTCTACATCTTCGGAAAAATACCTACGATTTAAGGAATCGTAATCAATCTCCCCTAACGTATCAGAGAACGCGCTCGCATCATTAGAAGTTCCTATCCGATGCGCTACTGTATTTCCGTACTGAGTGGTGGGTCTATAGGCAGTCATTGTTCCATATTATATAGGAAAGAAAGAAGCTCACCCCCGTAAAAAGGATGAGCTTCTTTTACACTTAATCTAATCTAGATTAAGATGAGGCTTTCACAGTTGCGAACGGCTGGTGTAGGAAGTTCGCGTTAGCACCCATCAGACGGATAACTCTGTAGAAGCGTGACTCAGGCGAGACAGCAGTTTTGCCGTAACGAGTGAGCAAGCCTTTACGAGGTTGGAAGGTATCCGGGTCCGTGATGGTTGGGAGCATCTGTAGCGGAATGTATGGCGAGTAGATATAGCCAGAATCCATTGGGGAGTTACCTTTGTAGCCCATGAGGATTTCGTCCTCTGGCCAAAGCGGGTCGACGTAGACGTCAAACTGACCCAGTAGCTTACCCTTGTATTGGATGTTAGCACCTAGCTGACCGTCGAATTCACCTTGACGTACACCGCCTTCCAGCTTCGAAGCCGAAGCGAGGATAGCAGCTACCATCGGGGAAGTGATAATCCAGTTACCAGCACCACGATAAGTAGTCTTGTAGATGTCTTGTGAGGCGAAGTTTAGAACAGCAACTAAGTTGGCGTATACCTGACCAATGTGACGTGGGTCAAGACCGAGAGCAGAAGTAGCAAAGTCAACTAAGAAAACGTTACCAGCAGTTCTACGGGCACCTTTCGGGTCAGTACCGAGGTACTCGGCATGAGTGTCAGGGTTTAGCTCGTAAACAAAGCCAGATGGGTTAAAGTTTCCAGTGCCATCATCAGGGAAGCGGTTCGAACCACCCAAGCTAAGCATGTCGCGGTTCCAGCCGTTGTTGTCGGTCCAATCGTAAGCCAAGCCACGAATATCCTCTAGAAGTTCACGGTCAATTTCCAGTGAAACTTCCTTGCCAAGCAAGTCAGTCAATTCGCGCTCCAGGTCTAAGTTGTGGTACGCACGAAGGTCCTGAGCAGCTTCGAGAGTCCAAAGCGCACGGAACTTACGAGTGCGAGCCATAACAGCCTGCTGTTCGATATGGAAGTTAACTTCTGGGATAGCAGCACCAGTCAGATTTTCACCAGTCGATACGTCAAGAGCGTAAGTTCTGGTTTCATCTGGCCAAGCAGCAATCTTACCACCAACGGTCGAAGAAGCACTCAAAGTGTGGCTTGAAAGACCGAGGTTGTCGGTAGCAGCAGCCTGAACACCATCGTAAGGACCACCAGCAGCGATTTGGGCATCCAGCGATGAAGTAGCACCCCAACCGTTAGCGGCGTTAGCCGTAGCGTCACGACCAGCATAAGTTAGGTTGTAACGGCTGTAAACGGTTTCGGTGCGGTTAGTGCCAGCGTGGTTGTTACCCACTCTATCGTAACCCAGATAGAAGACCTGAGAAACAGGAGCTTGCATAGGCTGAACGCCACAGACTTTGTTAGCAATTAATTCCGGGAATACCCGGCGAATGAGAGGGAACGCAAACTTCTGGAAAGTACCAAGATGACCGACGTTAGTACTCTCATCGAGAGACTGACCATCCTTAGCCATATCGTTCATGATAGAACGTGCTTGGTTCTCTAGAAGAACTGCGGTACTCTCACGGGTGGATGAGTCCTCAATCCCCTCCAGAATTGGATACCACTTCTCAGTAAGTGTACGTGAAGTGTCTTTGTTTAACATAATTATTTATCCTCCGTGAAAGTACGCGCTAAGCGCACGACATCCTCGGTGAGGAAATGATTATCCGAGAATGCCTCAGCGAAATCATTCTTAGTGTCCGTCTCATTAGTAATAATTACGGCGGACTCTGAAGAATGGAAAGGCAAGTCAGCTTGCTCTTGTAAGTTTTGGTTTTCTGCAATTAAACCTTCATTCTTAGAAATCTCTTTTTCTAGTTTCGTTTCTAAGAGATGATTCTCTTTCATAGCACCCTCAAGGTTCTCTTGAAGGCTGCCGACTAGCTGTTCTAGGCTAGCAATTTTCTCAGCATGAGCGTGGGCGATACTGTCAGTATCGGCAGAAGTAATATCGCCTGCTACCAACTGTTTGACCGCCTCATAAATCCTAACGGCGCGATAGGTCTCGTCCGAAGCTTTAAGCTCTTGAAGAGCAGCATCTTTCATCTGCTCCATCTTCGTTCTAAGAAAACCACTAACCTTAGACTCAAGCAAAGCGACCTCTGCCTGTACACGAGACTCAACCTCTTCATTCAGAAGATTATGAATCTCAGTGATACCTGCTTTGGATAAATCTCCAGGTAGCTCTTTGATAATTTTGTCTAGGGTGTTGCTCATGGCTGTAATCTAATATATCTAGGCAATAGCCTAGGATTGGTTTGTTATTTTCTCAAACTATTCTTAAGGGCGGTGATATAAATTCTTTCTTGCTTGTGGTGGTCTAGCTCCTCAACAATCGGGTCACGCTTTTCATTTAGCATCCCCTCTTGTAGAGCCGGGAAAGCACCTTGGCAAGAAGGGTCTGATACCATATCCCAAGTAATCATTTTTAAATTGTCTTGAACACGATAGCAATCTTCATGCATATCCTGCTCTAGGCTTCCAGTTGCTCTGGAAGAGATGCCTACTTGAACCCCTGATTTAAGAAGTTCTTGTAGAACTTTACCGGAGGGAGTGTTTAGCACTTCCGCTTCGCCAATAATTTGGTTACCTTCAAAGGTTAGCCCAGTAATAAGATGGGAAGCGTTAGATAAAGAAACAACTTCACTAGACGGGTGGTCCAGCTCGCCTACCAATCTGCGCTCAGCAATCATGGTAGCTAACTTGTTACACTCTCTTTCTAGAAGCTTTTTACTGTAAACTCTTTTATTTCCGTTTACTTTCTCAGCCTCAGAAAACAGCCCACGAATCTTCATAGGCTTATCGCCTCTGCCTTCATTGAGGATTTGGACTTCTCCGAAGGAGTTGAATTCTCTTAGTAGGTTACTCACTTGCTTCCAGCGTACGGGTTTTGGGGGTGTTTACGAGAATGTGAGGAAGCATTACCAAATGCGTTCTCACCTTTGTCTTGTCCTTTTGCTTTTGCTTTTTTATTAGCAGTCATTAGTTGATTGCTAGTAAGCTGAATTTTAGGACCGGTGCCTTGGGTCTTAACACCTCCACCACCGAACGTGTCGCTGGCAGGACCTTTTCTACCGAAATCAGCAACGCTAACGTCGCCTGCGTACCCTTTCCTTTCGTTTTCCTTTAGAAGTATACCGTCAACAAAGGAATCGAAAGATTCATGGTACATGGCTCTCATATCGTTGTGTACTCTCGTTTGAGTTTCGTCGTCTTTAGATTGAGCCGACTTTCTTTTAACGATGACGCGCTTTTTCGTGTTAGCAGGCTGAGAAGGACCTTTCGCGGCTTCGGCTTTGTATACAGGAGGAGTGGACGCGGCTTTAATTTGCTTCGCTTGGTCCTTATCTCCAGGCAGCTTAACTTGCATAGCGGGGTGGTGAGAGCTTTGCTTCTCGCCTCCAGCCATGTTAACGCCGATACTGCCTACACCGGTCATCTCACCTAAAATGTCTTTAGCTTGTTGTAGGATTTCGATTTGGTCTTTAGATAGGTGTTCCATATGGTCTTTCTGTAGTTTAGGGTTACGAGGTCCAAGGTAGCGCTCACCTCTTCTAGGTACTCCCGCTTTGTCAGCGTCCTCATCTGTCAAAGGCGTAACAAGTCTCTTAACCACCTTGCCTACTTTCTTTACTCCTTTCTTTACTCCTCTAGCTACTTTCTTAGCAGCATCGGCAGCTTTACCTTCACCCAGAATGTGACTCATCAGAACATCATGCTGTTCAGGAGAAACTTCAGGAAGTTCCTCTTCAGCGCGCTGCTGTTTGGCTTCATTCATCTTAGGAGTATTCGTTAAGGCTCCTCCTAGGATGTCGTCTGCCATTTGCATGATTGACTTGTCACCCATTAGAATTACTCCTGCTCTTGAGCTTTTAAGTGTACGATAAACTCTGCTTCTTCTTCGGTGTCTACGACAGAGTACTCTCCATCCTCACCTTCGACAAGATAAGCGAAAGTGTCGCCCTCTTCTTCGTCAACCACGTCATAGGACTTGCCGTTGAATTCCATTACAAAATCCTCAGACTCCTCTTCGTCCACAGCTGCTGGCGCTAGGCTGAGGTAGTAGTTGCCTTCGTCATCCTGGACAACATTCTCGAACACGTAGTCTTCACCGTCGTACTCAACTGATTCAGTCAGCTCATGCTCCTCGCCTAAACTTTCAAAAAGTGAATCACTAAGCTCAGTAAGCTTGATACCCAAAGTGTTCTCGTCAAGAGCGCAAAGTTCAGGAGATAAGCCAAAAATAGAATCGCCAATAGCGACCAGATTAGGGGCTTCTTCCTTTTCAGGAGAATAGTATCCAAGATTCTCTAGAATCATGGAGGTAACTTTACTGTCAGCAGCCATTACACCAAGCTGGTCGTCGTTTTCTAAATACTTCATAATATTATTGTGTGGGACTTTTACCCCACTAATTTATTTAGTCGTCGGTCTTAATACCAACTTGTTTTTTTACGTCTTTAATTGCGTCATCGATATCTTTTTGAGATACAGTATTGTGTATAGAGGTAAACTTCTTCACCCAGGTTCTACCACGTTTAGTTATTAAAGGGAACAGTACAAAAATCAATAAGTACCAGTACCCTATTTCATGAATAAAGCCTTTTGCTTCACGAAAAGTGGAAGCGGTGGTTCCAGGGGCAGGAAGACCTTGTTTGGCAGCTTCTAGAGCTACGCTAGTATCAACCTGCTCGTTTGGAAAAGCCATTTGAGCTGTGGCTACACCGGTAGCACCTCCAATTGCAGCTCCTCCGGGTCCTCCAACAGCAGCGCCAAGTGCGGCACCGGCTGCTCCACCACCAATAGGTGCTAGCATGGAGCAACTACTAAGTAATAGCCCCGCAATGAGAAATGTTAATCTATCCATGATTGTCCTTGGACGGAGTCTCCTGCATCTGAATTTCCTTCAGTTGGGAGGAACGCCCCGTTATAGTATCTATGCGCCGGACCGGAAATTTTAATTTTACAGCGTTTCTCCCGGTACCCTTGGTCTCTAGTAAACGTGTAATGGATGCTAGAAAAGAGTCCGAAGAAGCTGGAGCTTGTGCGCCTATTCCATGTTCTGTCGATAGGCATATTTACCATTATACAAAACCCGCTATACCCTGTGGATACATGGTTGGCTCTATAACTCCAATCTCTAATCCTCCGGCCGTCCCAAGCTCTAGAAGTCCACGTTTGGGTTTCCCCCACTGAACCGTACTTAAAATTACCTACCGTCCCAAACTCAGGAACCCCCTTACGTTCGTCCAAAGATAAATATTGAGGGTTTACGTCTGGCAACTCGATAGTGCCATTTAAACCTTCATCGGGGTCGTTAATACCATTCCATCTAGGACCTCTTTGGTTAAACCTGTAATAAACAAAGGTACCCCAGTCTTCAGCACCGCACCCTGCGTTGCTTACTTCGATTATTAAAGAATCAATGCTGCCTGGAACGAAGCCTAAGGCGTCCACATCCACAAAATAAGGAACCCACCCTAAAGGAATATTCCAATGAGGAAGTTCCGCTTGAGGAGTTTTATCACCCCCATAGGTATTACATTTGGTGACCCATCTACCGCTACAGGTAGTTGAACCCCCATGCCCAAAGCCAGACCAACCTCTACCTCTACTACAAGACTCAGTCCAAACTTCGCTACATTCCGTTACCTCATCTCGGTCTGGGTCGAAATCTGGGAATATAAAATCCAACTCTATATGTTGGAATTTATACCTATTGTCGGGAGGAGTCATCGTGTCGTCCCATTTAGCCGGGGAATCCGGCCAATAGCATTTCGCGGAGATTGGTCTCTGGTTATCGAAGCGGTAACTTCTGGCAGGATATTCAGTCGGGTCTCCTCCTTCGTAATCGAAACCATACCATTTGTCAGTAGCGTAGGACAGGAAAGGTTTCCGCACAACAACCCTACGAGTTAAAGTTGGCTCGGCTCCGTAAACTCTAGCAGGTTTATTGCTGTTCAAATTGTCGGCAAGAACAGTCGGGTTTTGTCTATCATGGTAAAACCGGTCCAGATAGTTCCTCACACAGGGAATGTATTGACCCGGCGAGTAGTAAAGCCCATTATGGTAATTCATCCCAGTACCGTCATGCTGGGTTTGCCAAGTCTTTGGTCCTGCACCCCACATCAAAGTCCATACAGGTAATTGATATTTGTTGGCAGGGTATGAAGGTCTCAGTTGGTTGGAAGGGTATGCATCCTTAAAGCTAGTTCTAGGAGCAGCTTGAAGTTTTGGTCTGGCAATAGCGGCTTCCATAGCCTTAAGCCTACCTTCATGGTTACCAAGACTGATATCCCGCTGACCTCCCCTAAGGTCAAACACATTCCACTGGTCTTCTTGTAAAATATAATTAACTAGTTCTTGGTAGTCGGAGTCTAAAACAGTTAGGATTCTATTAGACGCTTGAGCTTGGTAACTGTTAGCTATCGCTTGCCTCTCTGAAACCGTAAGCTCAGCAGACCTAAACAAAGGTCTGATATCCTTAACCCAAGAACTTTGAATTCGTCCCCCATCAAAACCTCTTGGTATTTTTACATACGCAATAGGAATCGTAAACACGCCTACTTGATTGGAGCCATCTGTGTTTTTGTCTGCGAGTTCTGAGGTGCTGGACACAAAGGCTTCGAATCCCTCAGTTAAACCGGGGACTATTTTGAAAGACGAATTTAAAATATCATCAGGAGCGGGGACTGTGCCGTACTCCCTTTCAGGGGAAATACTCGCCACAGATGTCTGCCCCATTCCATAAGTTTTAGCGGATGTTAATCCTGGGGAATCGATAAGAGGCTCGGCTACGAACTTAGATACGCCAGTGTCCTCTGATGAATAAGTAATCCTCGGGTCCTGGTCTTTAAATTTACCGTTAAACCATTGGTTTAGAGGTACTGGTTCATCGTTCTCATCGAACGTTGGCGAGTTTCTGAACCCTGCTCCTTTAACTACGGTTAACCAGGGGGTATCTTGAGCGCCCAACACGGTATCGTGCTTGCCGAACTGGTCATCCGCAGGAAACCCTTGAACACACACCAAATCTAGCCTGTAGTCAGGCGGGTCTGGGGTATACTCCAACGTGTCGGATATAGCGTAGTTAAAATCGGCATCGCTCCATCTATCAAAAGAAACGCTTCCACCTTTAAAAAAGACAGTAGCGGTTCTTTGAGATTCTCCCATATTATGAAACTCATTCTCTTCTAAAAGGTCAGCGTCATGCCTTGAAGCCTCAGTTCCTCCCTCAGCCGAGTTAATTCCAGAACCTAAGGTTTTACCTACGAAAGGTCCCGACTTTGTAGGTATTCTACATAAAAAAGAACCGGGCTTTACGAATAAAGTATTCTCGCTACTAAATGTTGTGTATGGCTTGAGGGGTGTAAACTCCTCCCTTTTAAAGTCTACCGAAGCGTTCTCTTGTAGTTTTTTATATAATAAATCTACTTGCTTTTGCAGCAGAATATCATTCTCAGAGAGCTCCTCTAAAGGGGAATTATCGCTAAGGTATTCGTACGCACCGATAGGTCCGTGCATTTTAACATTTTTTACCCTCTTAGACATATTAATAAACTACATCGGTAGCAAGTTCAGCCCCAGAGTACAAGTCCGGAGTAGTGGAAAGACCTACCAAGGTCAGATTTACTCGAAGGCTTCCTTCTTGGTCTACGACTGTACCCCACTTATTGCCTCTCCAGAAGTTCCAGCCAGGATAACCTTTAAGCTTCGTCCTTTTATAAGTGTCTTTACATCCAAAATCAAAATCAATAAACCCAGGATTGAGGGATGTGCCTCCCTCCTCGACATAGTCCGAATGTCTCATAATGTCGAAAGCCCAGGCATCCCCACCCCACTTCTCTTCCATATGAGGAGTGGCAAGAATAGAATCCACACCGGCTCCGGTATAACCTAATTCCGATATGTTAAGTCTGTAGTACCCGGAAGGCATAGCTATTCCAGGATTGTTGGACTCGGCACCTTCACGTACATTAGTGGCAGTTCCAATCGCTCCTCTCGCTGCGGGTTTCGTTTCGTCGGCAATAAAGAATGATATTTGAGTATACAACATCCATTGCCCAGGACCTGCTTTATATCGAACAGCTCTTACTGTTTTTTTGTAGGTCTCGTTGTTTCTACGGACGTTTCCATTTCCGCCAGCAGGAAGAAAGTCGCGGAATCCAGATAGTTTATCAGCGTCGGTTTCATCTCGGTTTAAGTAAAAAGGCTTTGTTTCTTGACCTTCCATACACGCAATATTTACCGGTTGGAATATCTCCACATCTGCTTGCTCTCGCATTTTAGCTTCCAGACTTTGGATTCTGCCTTCATGGTCTTGTTGTTCAGCGGTACCTAAACCTTTTACCGTAACATTCTTAAGGTGCATATAATCCGGGTCGGTAACCGTCATAAAACGATTACTCAGACTAGGCGCATGAGCTGTGGCAATCGCTTGTCTCTCAGACAACGTTAGTTCAGCAGAACGGAAGAACGGTCTAATGTCGATTAGATTATCTTGAGGAAGGGGAGTACCTGCGACGTACCCTCTTGGAACCCTAATATACGCAACAGGGAGACAGAAAACCCCAAGGTTGTCTAGTTGTTGTTCAGCCCACACATCCAAAGGCAATGTCGAAATACCCGGAGTGTGAGATACTGCGCCTGCGGGAGTAGTGGCATCTTTGTGGGATTTGTTTACAATGTCGTCTGGTGCTGGAATAGTTCCCGCAGCTCTACCGACAACATCTACTTGAGACAAGCCTACAACCTTACCATCAAGACCATCGAAGCTTAAAATGGAACCTTCGTTTCTGTCAGGGAAGGTGGTGTCTACTCTAAAATACCCGCCTCTTACATATCCAAGTCTCGCGGTGTCTTCTACGTTTCCAAACCTTTGTACTCTCTCGTTCGTTTCATCCATTCCAGGAGAAGCTTGGATGTACAACAAATCGACCCTGAAGTCGGGAGCATCACTATCGGTAAAATCTTTATCATCAAACGTTGGAATTTCAATTTCATGAACATCCAAATATTCAATCACAGAATTCCTCGCGGAAGACTTTGCTTCGAATTGTTCAGCTCCGGTTCGACCTGCGTCTAAAGTTCTAGCCATATCGGCTGCGCCTGGGTCCTCCAGAGAAACGGTAACCGAGTCTGCGTCAGAACCAAACTTTCTTTCCATCAAGCCATTTTCGAAATCTGCTTTAGTGTTTACCCTCGCAATAAAATTACCATCTTTTACCCGCAACACCCCATCTCTAGATGTGCTGAGATACGGAAGAAGCTCAGTGAAAACACCTCGGTCAGGCGAATCTAAAACATTATCTATTCTTGTGTTTAAGTTATCGATTTGCTCTTGTAGAGACATATCGTTAGCTTGTAAATCCTTCAAAGGGAGATTATCTACTTCATAGTAGTAGGGGTCCCCCGGAAGGTAATATCTAATATTTGGATTAATTCGTTCTCTTGCCATTATAATGTCCTATCTAAATCAAACAGGTTTAGCGAGCGGCATCCCACTCCATACGTGGCAGTTGCGACCTCACCCGCGTCTCGACCTTCGCCTCCAGTAGAGAAAGCATTTGAGGTTGAATGGTAGATTGAAACCGCATTAACTTTCTTGTTTGCTGCATGCTTTGCATTGGTAAATAGACTAGCACCTGACTCATCTAAGAAGTTTCTCATATAGCCCTGCCAATCCATATGTAATGGAGGTATTGGCATACTCGGAACATTAGTCCTAACATTTCCTTCGGAGTCGGTATACGAACTAATTAAACCTTGTATCCCTGCGGGGTGGGTAAGTGCGGAAGCAGCCCATCCTTGACCAAAAACATCTTCAGCTCCGGACACAGCACCTAAGTTCGCGGCATACGTGCCACCTTCTAGACCTGCGGATTTTAAGAACTCATCCGCCGCAGACAAGCATATAGCTTGACCAGCCCATGTTTGGTAACCAGCAGAGTTGATTTGGTCTATCGCAGCACCAAACTGGAATCCTGGAGCTACTACTCCAGTACCTGGACCTGCACTAACATCAGTTAGAGACTTTAACTGACCACGGTGACCTAATAGCAACCTGAAGATGCCATAGTTTTCGTGACCTCTAGCAACATTTGTAGTTCTTAATTTAGGATTGTACGTAGTCGCAAGTCCGCCTTCTCCGTAGTAGTCTAGCGCGACACCGTTAGCCCACTTGCCTCTTGGACCGTGATATCCTTTAGCGGCGCATTCAGTCTCTGGGTCAGTTCCATTGAGTTTGCAGTTCGCAACATGGATTCGGGATGTGTCTGCCACGTTCCACATCATTAAGTTAGACGCGTACGCATTGTTTACAATTGGATTCTTGTCCGTAACAATAGAGTTTATGGACTCGTTCATGTTCGGGACCCATGAGCTCGCGTTATATAAAGGGTTGGTCGCCGTATTGTGCGCCTCAGTGAAAAACTGACTCTTCGTAATAGAGGACGTAGTAAAGGCAGAAGCATCCATCATGTAACCAGATTTAGTGTGGGATGCTAAAGTAGTAGGAGCAGTGTTATTCCACCAAGACCCACCATTAGCAGTGTAGGCGTCAGCCAGCCCGGTCCTGTCAGTACCTAAGTAGTCATAAAAGACTCCTGACGTACTAGATGCGTCCCCTGCGAATACAAAGTTAACACCATTTACATCAATGTTGCTATTTCCTACAGCCCGAACGCACATGCCTCCAGTGGAAAGATTAGTCCTTTTTTCTGCGTTTGAGACCCCGTTAGCCAATGCCGCATTGCGCTCGTGGTTGCCTACAGAGGTTAGCCTTACGGGAATTTCTGTTGCTAAAGCGCTCGTGAATCCGTTCGGGAAGAACCTAAAAGAACCTCCTGAGGTGCAGGACGAAAGTGAAGTGTCTAGGTTCCTTGGGTGGTTAGAATTGAAAGCCCCATCAGTAGAAAAGTTAGAAGTCCTAAGCTCCTCTGAGCACCAGCCTCCCAAGTGGAACATTCTAATGTTTGAATTTCTGTTTGCCACTAAGCCAGCGCGGGTAGAATGGATTTCCACGGCAGTATGCTCCGCATCGTTTGTAGTGTCCCCAGGAACGGAGCTACAACTAAATCTGTCAATATCCATTTTAACTTCACTACCTTCAACAGTCGGAGGACCAAACAAAGCAGTGGAGCCATCTTCAGCAAGAACTGGCACGCCGAACCTTGAAATCTTAGTAGGTCCGGTAAACTCTACCACCGAATTCCTACCAGCGTAAACTCCAGCAGTATACCAGCTATGACCTAACTCTTCAGTAGCCATGTCGTTTTGAGGTACACATGTTAAAGCAGTGCGACTTTTACTGGTGCCTCTGAACACAACTTTCGAGTTATCAGTTACCGATACGCATGCCCCTTTAATTGCGGCATATCGAGTTTGTGCGGCACAAGCTAAACCTATAAACTCAGCGAAAGAGCCATTCTTTACTACAATGGCAGGCAGGTCAAAAGCATCGACATCTGCGCCGGTTCCGTTTTGGGCTCCCACAGAGAACATGTAATCGAATAGCTCGGATTTGCTACCTCCAGCGATGCTGGCTCCAGCTCCACCCCATACCCCTAAGTTGGTTCTAACATCGTTGCATTGATATGGCACTACACGACTGCCGTTATCAACCACCAAGTTTTGACCATTGCGAGAGCAGGTGTACGAGCGTTTAAAACTTACAGAGCTATCACCATAATGACCATTAGTATCCCCACCTAATTTGTCGCCAAAATAACCGTAAACTAGTTTAGAGTTATCTAATTTAAATCCGGTTAAACCGTTATCCTCTACAGTAAACTGAGTGAGGTTCAAGGTGGAGTTTGCAGCGTCGACTCCATAGTTATGGTTTAAGAACGAGTCGAAAATACCCAACCACGTCGCTTGAGAACCTTCCAACTTCATACCTGTCTTATTGCCGTAAACTTGAAGGAAAGAAGTTACATAATCAGAACCTACACCGCGACTCCTCGGGTGGCTCGCATTAGTCTCTTGCCATAAAGTTCCGCCATGCAGTTTGGAAGATTCTAACAAAATTCCAATTTCATTTTTATGGAAGTTATAAAGGTTTCTCTTTTCATTTGGCTGAGCTGCATTGGTTAGTGCGTCGGAGCTTTCGTCTACAGATGCGAAGAAAACTTCAGAGTTTACCGCATGAAGCCCAACTCCATAATTATCGTGGCTGGTAACTCTAGCAGTAGTACCACCATCATGCTCATAGTTGCGGTAGCAAATTAAACCACTGGCAAAGCTAACGCTTGAGTTTTTAACGTATACTCCAGCTTTAGAACACCTCATCGAGGCGCAATTTTCCAAAATAACATCAGAGTCTACAACCTCAATACCGTTAGTTCGGACATGCCTTAAAGTAGCGCCGACCGCATAATTAGAGCCATCAACACAGAAGCCAGTTAATTTAATATCTCCGTGGCAACCTCTAACTGTAATTCCATGGGCGACATTTCCGTACGCGCATCCGGCGGCGACGTGGCTAGTAGTATCGGCTCCTCTAGCAGCTCCCAAATATGTCCTTCTATTGCTCATACCAGAAGGAGAGGGGTCCGCAGTGGCAATTGACTGGTCATGCACACTGGCATAGGGGAAACCGGATACTCCGAGAGCATTTGTAGCCCCAGCGGAAACACCCTCAACCCAAACAGATAGATTTAAAGATTCGTCTTCTAAATCAGGACCTCTTTGGTGGAAAGCTCTAGAGCCGCTGGTATTCCATTGCGCTAAATCATAAATGTTATGGGAGAATCTAGTAGACTGAACGCCTGTAAGAGAATCCCAAAAATCGGTGTTGGATGAATCTCCAACGTGGCTTATTAGGTTGCTAGCACCTTCTGCGCCAGCAGCCACAGAGGACACGCCTGCAACCACAGAACTAGCACCTTTGGCAAAAAGTCTATTTCTGATTTCTAATTTTCCGTCACCTTCTGTGGTGATTCCAGCCAAATCAAACGCGCCTAAAGCACCGTACTTACAAACTTCGACCAGGATAGGGTAGGTTAATCTTTTTGGAATAAGGTCAAGGATTTTACCCATGTCGGAATAAATCCCGTACGTGGCATCCTCCGAGCTAGACAGAGTATATGTTACAGTCCCCGTTGGCTTCTCGGTTTCGTTATACCCCGCATGACGAAGAAGAGTATCCGTTCTTTGCTTTAGTTGTTGCAGAGGAATGTTGTCTTGTTCCCAATTGTAGAACGTACTCGCATCAAACATAGTGATGCTTGGGAAATCTTCAGTATGAGTTGAAGTCCCTGCTGTAAGTGATGTGAAGTTTCTGTAAGCCATTAGAATTCAATAGTCCACCTGAAGTCCAAGGTGAATTCGTTTGTTTTAACAATATTAGCAAAAGCTCGATATGCAATCATGTATAGTTCTTGAGGAGTTTGTTGTCGAGGATTATTCGAGAATATAGCCACCTCGCACAACGCTCCCCCACTAGCCGTATCTGGAATATTACATGCGCTGTCGTTTAAAATAAGTCGCCACATTACTTTGCGGTCTGATATCCGGTGGACAAACGCAGGAGGAATCTTAACAAAATTACTGGTCGCAGTAGTTCCTGCAGAGGTCATATACGTAAGCGCAGACACGTGAAGACCGATAGTGTTTACGTCCCCATACTGAGAACCAGGGATGGCAGATAACAGGTCAGCCCGCGATGAAGTTTGTACATCCTCAGCTGCCCTAATTGCGACTGTAGAAGCGCCAGTGCCAATCTGCATCCAATTCGCTTGAAAAGAGCTTACGTCGGAACCCGCATCTGCAGCGAAAGCGTGAGCCAAGGTAACACCCATGCCACTAGTGATAACGTTTTTCTCGCTGTAGTGTAACTCTTCAGTTCCATCCTTAAACACCTTATAAACTTCAAGGTGTCCTTTAATACTGTTCAAATCGGAAAATCTCATTTTAAAACTTCAAGCTCCATATTATAGTCAAAAATTCAGAATCTGCGTTCATTTTTAACCCTCCAGCTAAAAATACTTTCTTTGCGAATAATCTCCAGTCAGGCTCTTCATAGTCTTTCAAGTTATATAGACTTGTGGAGTAGGGTACGCCAGTTCCTGACACCAAGAACGGAGGTCCGCCATACTTATAATCTTGTTTTTTGGCAGAGTTAGTATAATCTATAGTCCACAGACCTGCGGATTCTATACCCCCACCGTAATAAGTAAGATACTCCACCTCTTCTTTTGTTAGTGTTAGGATATATTTTACAATTCTACCGTCCCACGCATCAACAGCTCCCGTACTTTCATGACACGGTCCAGACACAACTAAGCCCGCACTACTATCCAATACAGTAGTGGCAGTTGGGTGTCTTAGGATGTGACCTTTCGGGGTAATGGTGCTATACTGGTTAAGTGTTCCTGATATGCTGGACACGTTAGCGTTCCATTTAGAAGCCTCGGCTCCGTTATACCCGAACGTTCCGGCAGAAAATACAATACCACTCCCTGGCAAATACGCTCCCAGACTTACCGCTTTTTCATATGTTGGAATATGTTCAGTAGTGCTGGCATCGTAATCCCAGTCTGTGCCTGACGGGAAGAACTCAATCATGTTTTGGAAATGTCCGAGCTCGCCAGGAGTGCTTGCGTCTGTATAGGGCTGTACGGAGAAATCTTTCTCCTCGGGGAAGTCGGGCATTACAGAACTCACCTGGACTCCGCCTATAACTTGGTAAGCCCTAAAATTCTTCTTTAAGGAATCGAAGGGACTGCCATCGGGTCTCTCTCGTATTTTTAACCCTAGAAGCGCATCCTCCGGGACATTTGTAGGAAGTACAAACTCCGGAGTGGTAACGTCTCTTGAGAGTTGTTTTCTGCTCGCGGAGTTTGCCGGAAGGAATGTACCTAGGCTCCTGAACGCAGCGGTGGTCATATCCCCTGTATCTTTGTAAGGGTTAGCCTCAACCCATTGAGTGTTGCTGCCTGTACCAGAAAGCCAGAGAATCCTATCCCCGTGCTGTAAAAATACACCCTCTGAAATCGTACCGTTATTGGTCGCATAGTCGAACGCGAACGCGTACCGGTTACCACCTTTCATACCAAAATTCTCTACGGTATCGACATAGTTCGAATACGTCGTGTGGTAGTTTGCTTTGTTCACAGCCCCTACTTTTGTAAGCTTTAGATAGTCAGAAGTGTCTTGTCCTCCGCTAACATACATCACCGCGCTCACAGGTCTTGTGGACCGTGCAGTTCCGGTATAGTGGTGTTTGAAGTCTAAAGACCAACCCCCTGGATTCGCGAGATAAACAGGCTCAATAAAAGGTTCAGACGTTAGTTTATTTCTCTCATACGACGAAGGACCGTCATAGTACGCAGTTGTGGCATCAGCAAAAGTGACGTTGTGTACTTCAACATCGCTCCCGTTAAGGTGGAAAAGCATAAGCTCATAAATACTCTCCTTCTCCGCCGAGTACATAGAAGAAGCTATAGTATCATTGAACAGGGTTTGATTTCCATACGGGAGGGCTTCGTTGTGGATTCTGTCCATCCCGAAAACAGGGAGAACATGCTGCTCGTCATCTAAATCAATCGTGAAACCAAACCCAGACCCTATCTCGTTCCAAGTCGAAGCCCCGGCACTAACATCACGTATTGGTCTATGCCCGGACATAGGTCCTGAGGCATCGTTGAGTGCTTCTACCGAAGAGAGAGACGATGTAGCGGTCCAGGTGCCATCACCTTCATATACGAAGTAAGTGTTCATTTGCTCCCTCGGTGTTGGAGGACCGTCTATTTTGGCATTTTTAATGTATACAGTTCCTAGAGGGTCTACGCCATCGGTTACCCCATCCTTTACAAAAGTGTTAGAAGGGACCGCAACGGTTTCATCTACATAGAACCAAAACTCTACTGGTCTAGTACTCCAAGCAGGGTGGAGGACGTGTCCTTCCGGATAGTTCTCTTGGCGGGCAGCGGCAGCTCCAAAATCGGACTCCCGAATATCAAAGGCTACTGAAGCGGACTGCCATCCTTCAGCGTCCCCTTTAAGCTCAGCGATTTCGATGGTCGACTTGGCTAGGTTGTGGAAGTCTCGTCCGGGGTCCATCGTGTCCGCGTGGGAGCCCCCTAAGATAGTTTTTCCGTACTCAGGCTTGTTATTAAACCCATCCGAGTCGGGGACATTATCCCACTTTCTAGTTTGGAAATTATACCAAAAAGACTGAACCGCGGCTGACGGGTTGTTAGCTGCGATTTTCATCGCCACCTTAACTGGAGAGTAGTAGGTGTATGGATTGGAGGTATCTTGTAAATGCCTCAAATCCATGGAGAAGTTATACCTGCCATTTGGCAAGTTTACATACTGATTGAATATCCCTTGTGAGGAGGTGGCAGTCTCTACAAATTTATACAAAGGAGAGTCCGTATTTTGAAGCTGCCACTTTACACATTTTTGATGCTCTTGGTAGTCCCAGTCGGATAGTTCATCACTTGGGGGTCCTTTAGGTCCTGGCATAGTAAACCCGAAACCGGAGACAGCCGTATCAGGATTAAAATAGTTTTGGTAAGCGTTGCCCGCGTTATACGATTTTCCTATAGTAAGATACTTGGCATGGTTTGTCTTGTACGGGTTTGAATAGCCTTTGTGTATTAATGCGACTCCTACCTTTCCATTTCCTGTGTTGCTCTTACCTTCAACTATTAGGTTATATATTTTCTTAGGGTCTACCCCAGTTATCGTCTGGGACAGGAACGTGTTTCTATTTATGGAAGACAGGTTGTACCAGTCAGACGGAGGATTTTGCCCCACGTCTGTTATAATGCGCACACCAGACACGGGGGTTCCAGCACAAGAAGATACAACAACTCCTGACGCATACCCTTCATTGATATGCCATCCTTCAAGCTGACCAATATCTAAATTCCTAATTGTTAACTTTCCACGGTCCCCTTCGGAATCACCCGCATGACCAATAATGTCCAACTTGAACTCATCATTATAGAATTCCAGAGGCATCATAATGTTTGCCTGTAGCGTGGTGGTTGTACCCATGCCCAGCCCAGCACCTAGCAGCTGTTCCGTTCCGCTTCCCCCCCACGATTTGGATTCATATAAATCTCCAGAAACAAAATTATACTTTAAATCTCTGGTTACGTTAGTACAACGAATCTTTACGCCAGCGGCGACGTTATCATTCACAGAGGAAACAGGAGTACAATCAAACTTAATTACAAGGCTTCTGTTGGAGTATGGGTCATTTAAATAACCCTGTTCAAACCTAGAACCTGTCTGGGTATAGAAGTCGGTCCATTTTTTAGGAAACTTGAATCTTTTACTCAAAGTCGCTGTTCCTGAATTATCAAAAATAAGTGAACAGGAGTTGAAAGAGACCCCGATATTAGTTTCGTTGCCGTCCACTGCTTTAGGGGGCTTGCCGTTGGTTCCGTATTCATCAACATTGTCTACGGAAATCCATCCCCATAAAGCACTAGTTTGGGTACTTTCGTCCAGAGCGTTAGCGGATGCGTACAGAGGAGAATAGTGTTCAAACCCTCCAATTTGGTAAACACCCATAACCCTAAGGTCCTCGGGGCTACCTTGACCCTCTGGGTAAGCTCGCAGGTCGTAAGGGGTTAAATCTTTGAAGCTAGTATTACCAACTAAAGATTCAACCTTACTAAAATCAGGGTTTGTTACAATATAATCGGTTAATGCCTCTAGCTTGAAGTTGTGAAGACGGACTTGACCTTTCTCAAAATCTGTTTCTTGAGGTGCTGTTATTTTTACAAAATAATCAAACAACTCGACACGACTACCTTGGTCTATTCTGTCAAACCCCGTTGTTATAAAAAGCTCATGTAGTTCGCCTGAGATAACCCCGGAGGCGTGAAGAGTTCTACTTAGCCTACTTTTATCTGCGACGGATTGTTCGTCAACAAAATCAGCTTGGGTAAAATCCCACACATGGTCTCTTAAATCTACATCTAAAGCATTACGTCTCGATATCCTGTCTCTTCGGAGAAGCTCAACTTTTACCGGAGACTTTCCATCTACACCTAAACTTAGCTTGTATTTTGTTGCGAGGTCCAAAGTTACGGGAACTATTACTTCTACGAAATCCTGTCCTCGCACCTTTGTACACGTCAGGGAACCCCCATCTTCGTTGCTTCTAGAAACCTCAATAGTTGAATGTTTTACAAGGTTAGCATCTCGAAGTGTAGGTCCTTTGTATTCTTCTGCAGTGGATTTTCTAGCAGATGTTTTTTGAAGCCCTCTTTTACCGAACTGAGTAAAATTAAAATTCTCCCTGTACGGAAGAAGGCTGTAATAACTACCGCTGATATCTAAATATTGCTTAGTTCCGGCACCATCGATATCGTTTTCGTAAACGACTGCGTGTCGGGAATCTCTCTTATTTAAGGTTCTGGAGCCAGCGCCTAAGGTTAACGAGTGGATAGTGTAGTTGGAGACTGACTGTACAGGGGACCCTGCTAAAGGCGTTGTCCCGTCTTCCTTCTCTAAAGGTAGATGCGTGAAAATATCCGCGCAGGCTACCTTGCCTCCGTGAACTACCAAGTTGTGGTCTTCGTATGTCTTACTCCAACACCCGTCCTTAACTTGAAAAACTTCTACAACTCCTTTCATATCTTATTTATATTTCGTACACTGTAGTGGACCCTTTTCCGGCTCCGAAGAGGGCTTCTCCATCATCAGCATTAGTCCTAGCGCTTCCCCCGAATGGGGTTAACATCTCAGACCTGCCTCCTCCCGAAGCGCCAGCCAAAGAATTGGAATCGCTCGCATTCCTAGAATTTAATTTATAAGTACTTATGATATCGTTAAAATATCTCATAATAACTTTAACATCTTCCCTATCATAGTCGACTGTATTAAATTTGTCCGACGTAAGTTCATTTAATTCAAGGTCGTACCCTGAAATATGGCGTACGTCAATACGCGTTTCCTGAATAAGTTTCTCCGCGTTTGGACCTTGTACCCTGAAAAATTCTATATAGTATCCGGTATCTTCGTTGTGTATCTCCGAGCCGCCATAAGTATCAAAATCAAACTCTAAATTTTGAACTTCTCTAGTACCTGCTGGGATAGCAAACATTACGCCGTCCCTCATAGGCTCTCTTACGTAATGGTTATCCGAGATGGGGACTAAATCTTGGCTAGCTGCGACGTGTCGCCGTCCGGACATAAATTTAATATGTCCTTTTTCATCCATTCTATGATACCAACCTGTGTAGTTAGCTCCAGAGTCTTTAATTACATACTGTCCCCCCGGAGTATACATGTCCGTTCTGTATCCAAACATTTTCCGGTCGCCTACCATATCTCTAGTGTAGTTAGACTGGGTCATGACATCCCACTTCCTGGTTTTAAAGTTAAACACTCGACGTTGCTCACGACCATCAGAACCGGTAATAATGTCGGTACAGACTCTAACCCCTAACAGCGCAAACTTTTGCGCAAAATCAACATTCTCCAGCTCAACCCCGGCAGCCTTCGCCTTTATAGAAAATCTATATTTGGAGTCCGGCATTAAGGTGTTGGATTCTGTACTGAGTTTTTCCTTTAAAGAAACCTTATACAACACAGACCACTTGGCAGCAGTGCTCGTTCCATTTGCGTACGTCAGAAACAGCTGATAATCGTCGGAAGGAGAATAATTGGTCGGGATATCAATATCTGCAGTGAGCGTTTCCCTGGCAGTAGTACTTGTCGCGGCTATGGTTCCAGTCGTTAAGTTCTCTTGTTTTGTAACATTTGTTAGCCGGTAAGCCCATATGCCTGCAGATACTTCAGACCTGACGTCTAAAGATAAAGTATAAGTTTTGCCAGGAACGATTCCTGGTCTTACGCCCTTCAAATCGCTGCTTGAGGTATCGTAAACAGGGGAGATGTTTGTTCTTATTGTCGGACAGGCTCTGTTTCTGATTTCTACCGTAGCCTTTTTACTTACTAAAACAATGAAATTGTTACCGCTAGCGTCGGCGGTGAGGTCTGGGAAGAGGGAGAAAGGACCTTGAGAGCCATCAACAACTGTTAAAGTTCCTGCGTTTGTTCCAAGATTATTCCAATTTGGGTCCCTAGCATAATCAGCTAAATCCCAACCTTTCACCTCTAAAGCATAAAGAGGGAGATTTGTTCTTGACGGAGGGTTATCCGTAAAGTTCGGGTTGCTAATAAAGTTCTTCTTCTGTAACAGCGGGAATTTGAACTTCAAACAATCCTCATACTTAGAGTGAGCGCCACGGCTAAACAAAGATATAGTATCAGAGTCCGCATCCGTAACTCTAAACTTAGAATATGAATCGTTAAGGACTGCGAAAGATTGCCCAACCGGACTAGTCACTACTTCCATAGCAGACAGTAATGACACATTACTGTACTGTTTAACTCCTAGGAATTCGTCCAAGTCAGGTTTCCATGCGTGAAGACCTTCCTCTGAAGCTAGACCAAAACTTTCAACTAACTGCCTCGTACCGCTTGAATTATAAAATACGTTCGAATGGATTCCGTCACCACCAATAATATATTTGTATTCCGGACGCGTAGAAATCTTATCATCTACACCAGGGGCACGCCCCGGAGTGTGAGATTGGGAGTCGTCCAATGTTCCGTCGATAGCTATGCTTCTTACAGGAACATCACCACCAATAAGGAAAGGTCCAAAGGTGTGATATAAAAGACTGAACCCAGTATCGTCCAACCTATTCATAAATTCATTTTTATATTTACGGTAAAGCTGGTTTACACCTGTTCCAAAACTTCTATCCAACATATCTTCATGATTGAAGTTGAGAACAGCCCTATCACCTGAACGAGCGAACTCCTTGAGGATAATATCTATAATTTGGCGGTTTACTTCGAATACCCTGTGTCTCTCCTCAGCACCTACAGCACTACAATTTACGGAGTACCTTTCAGCGGCTCTAAACGGGAATGCTGCGGAAGCCTGAAGCCCTGTCTCTGCAGAAATCCATCTTGGTCGGGCATGACCAGTACGGTTAGCCCGCACAGCGTTAGAAGTATCAAACTCCCTGGAAGAGGTGTCGAAGTAGCTTTGTGAGGAGAAGTTCCACCCTTTTGGTTGGAAAACTGAGTTTTCTAGCGCACTAAAAGCGTACCCTACGCCATCCCCATTGGAAAGAACTTTAAAAGAGCCTGCGGAAGCTGCGGTGTTTGTGGTACTCCCCCAAAGATACGTATTCATGAAATCCATCGTGTGGGGTGAGTTTCTTCCATTTCTAGAAAAGAACCTTCCCGGCAAACTATATCTTAGGTTTCTGGCTCTGGACGCGTTCCTGCTAGGAACGACTCCAACACCAGCCCAAAAGTCTGAGTTTACGTCGGGGACAAATCGACCTTCTTGGTATGTGCCTGCGCTTACACCGCCATCCGCCAAACCAGAAAATCCGGAAGTAAAGGTATCGTTTGCTATGTTGGTTGCAGCATCTTGTTTGGAGAAATCCCCTTGGAGACAGAAAGTCGCGGAAGGGAGCAATCCTCCTGAACCCCAACCATACCCATCAAAAATACCATCATTTGTCTGTTCGCTTCCTCCACCGTCTGCCATGTTTTTCGTGATGACAGAATGGACCATAACCCTAAGGGGTACAAAGTCCCTGAATACTTGATGAAGCATTCTAAGGTTTTCTAAGTTAAGTTTCGTGTTGCCTTTCTGCGCGAAGTCGGCATCCTCAGCGTTGATATCCAATATCATCGTAGAAGACTTCCTATTCCAATAATCGCTTAAAATAGTAGCGTCTTCGAAAGCGTTGCTACGTAAAGGCAGGGAACTCGTGTTTGGTGCCACCGCCAAAGAAGAGGTATGGAACTTAAACCGTTGGCGGTCCCCCGGCATTGGAGGTAGTTTGTCTAATCCTAAATTATCTTTACAGAAATTGGTAATGTACTCCGAAGCAGTAGGGGAAACCCCTAACCCACCATGGTCTGGAGATTTAACCATAATCGAGGAAAGAGACTCAAGTGCGTCCAAGGTGATATATGAATCGGAATAAAACCTATCATTTTCCCACGGCGGGACTTCGACAATCTTTCCACGATGCGCGAACCCGTTCGGTGAGTTCGGGTTGTCAATTATCCCTTTCCACATATCACTTTCTTTCCAGTGCCTACCTTTAATGTGGATAAGTTTGTGCGTGTTGTCCAAGTACTGAAGCAACATGTCAACCGCAAACCTAATAGTATTGTCTATATTGTCCGGGTCGTGGTTAATTTTTACACTTCCCGTATTTCTCCAAAAAGAAACCCATGTCCTAACTTCTCCTGGAGTGGCGGACGTCATGAAAGATTCTGTCTTAAGAACATAATAAATCATGTTAGGGAGGTACGACTCCCAAGTCTCCGTTAAACCACTTGTCGGGAAGAAAACATTACGGTCGAAAATATACTCCACGACGGCATCCAACCCGGAAGTGGTGCCTTTCATCTTGTAAGCAGTTACCGCATTTCTTAGCTGCTGTCTCCACTCGGTAACATCCTTGCCGATTAATTTCCACCCAATTAAAGTCGCTAAGTAATCCAAGAACTCCGGAGGGCAGTTGTCGATATCAACCAAATCCCCGATAGAATCCACTACGTGATGAATATCATACGTAGCGTATCCTAGCGCACGCAAGAATTTACTAAGAGAGCCGCTATTGGCAAACTTAGTAGGAATTAAAGTAGAGGACGTGAAAACCTCTAAACTATCCCTCACCATAGGTGAGGAATCCATATTCTCGTCAACCCACAAGCCAAGTGAAGTCTTGTACGCATCAAGTAACTGCGTTCCAGACAAATATGTCTCCCCTGAGACTTGAGAGGTGGAAGATACGAACTCAGCGGGCATAAACCGGCTGGCATTTAAGTTGGGGTAGTTATACTCTCTGTTTTTCCAAATGTACTCGTAAAGAACATTAAGACAATCCTTTTCCGTAACAGTCTTTCCTTGGTATAGGTTTTCAGACCACAGGCTCGAAGCTAAAGAACTTAATTCAACGTGGTCTGCATGTTTAGATGTAATAGAGGGACCCGGACTGTTTAAAAGATGCAGAAGCCCCAACTTATCAACAAGTGTATCATGCGCCAGCCCAACAGTACTTACTTCGGGGTATAGAGAGGATACACCTGGAACGTTTGAGTTGTCTCCAGAGAACCATAAAGCGAAAGCTTGGTTGGTTCTATAATCAGAATTCAATATTGTTGCGCTAAGACCACTACCTTCCATGAACGTTACAAGCTCGGAGGATGCAGTAAAATCTTTCCAGTCATAGCCTAAAGGAGCTAAAACATAATCATTGAACACATCTGAGGTTACCCGTGTTAATTTATTTGCCGGGACAAATTTAGCCTGGAGTTCAGAAATACTACCTATTGCGCTCGACTGAAACAACGAGCTGGCATTTTCGACTAGCTTCAAATAATGAGCTAGAGTTTTGTAACTTAACTCTTCCCCTACACCAAAATTCAACGCCTCCCTGTCCGTGTACAGAGAGGGCACTAGGTGATTTATAGTTTCAATGTAGTTGTATTTCTGAATTGTCATTATACTATATCCACAGTAAGCTCAAAGTTGTTGAGTTGGATAATTTCGTTAACATTAACGTGGATGTCCCCGGGGAAGTTATCCACTGTAAAATAGCGAACACCGGGAAGCTCGTTCATATAGTTTTGTAGTTTGGAAAGGGATAGCGCTTCCCCAAACTCTCTACGGTCCACATCAAAGTAAGCTAAAAGACCATCTACCGCAACCTGTTTAATTGCGTTTCTTCTATGGACATCCGCCTCGTCAATTAACACAGTGCAGTTTAAATCCAAAGTTCTAATAACCCCATCTACGAGGGTTATCTCGTCCGTCATCATTTTAAGGTTGTTTAGGTGATTCAGAAGTTCCCCTTTAAGAAGCAGCGAACATCTCTCTAGTTGAAGTTGGGATGCTTTGGCAAGGCAGTAAATATCGATGTTGTTTGCGCCAGCCCCATTATTACGAAGAACCGCCATTGCTTTTCCTACAGTACCATTGGCAGATGAAAAATTATTCGCGGCAGCTGTGTAGTCTTCCCCAGTAACACATCTGTGCTGTGACTTGAATACGTGGGGGTAGTATTTCTTCGCGTGCGCTACGGATTCTTTATCTCTTCCTCCGGTGGCTTTAGTAATGTTTCGCACAGAAACATTCATAGTAGAACCGGTGTTTTTAGTACTAGGCACTGAAACGTTGATAGCATTCCTTCCAACGTTGCCTCTTTCTCCTCCTCCTGAGCGGTAAAATACTTTAACTGCTAAGCCTGGAGTTGGCTTCATTCCTTTAGTGCCATTACCAAAAGTTAACGCTGCACCATAATTTTCATCGTACTTCTTTTCGAAAACAGCTTGGTTTCCAGAAGCCAAGAATAAAGAATCAACCTCTTGCCACAAAGTACCGTCCGAAGATGAAACAGCAATACTGCCTTCAACTACAGGGGCTTCAGCCAATTTGATTTCAAAGTCTTCATCTACAAGACTAAACGTGTGGTCTTCCTCTTGAAGGGTCCCCTCAAGCATGTAAAAATTACCCATTACACGTTCTCCGGAATTTACATCAAACTCTAAATCCTCTATACCGCTAGAATCAAAAACTATAGTGCCATCGGCATTTCCTCTGTACAATGTAAAAGTTACCGGCTGTCCGTCTTTGTCACTGCCCGCTCTTAAAGTTCGGTTGGCTTTGGGGATAACAGTGCGTGTTGGGCTATCATCAAAAAAATCAGAACTAAGGGTTACAGTACATTCAGCTTTGGCAGCTGAAGGTCCTTTTGTTTTAACACCAATAAGATTTAGAAGCTTTTCCAGGTTCGCATCGTTTTTAACAGTAGTAATGTACCCCTCGTTCGCAACAAAGTCAGCTTTCAAAGAGATGACACTGGCTAGGTACGCAAAAAGCTCAACAAACATTACACCCATATCCGACTCAACAAAATTAGTAAACTCATCAGGGTACACAGCTCGCATATAATCCAACAATGCGTCTTTGTAAGAAGCAAAGTCAGTTAGGGAGTAATCGATATATTTCGGCTTATCCTGCTCAGGGATAGCCGCGTACCGCAGGTAGTCAGACTCGACCGTACCATCAAAGGCGGACACATTGTAAAGCGGGTTAGAGGGAAAGGACATAAGTTAGAACGCTAGGTTTATAGTTTCGGTAGCTAAAACATCGTCTTTCATAGCTACAGTTAAAGATATTAAAAGTTGAGACTCAGAAGTAAGACCTACAGCTTCCGTGGAGTGAGGTCCCACAGTCGTAGTGAAAGCCTCAGTAGCATCAATTTCTTGAACTTCAAAATTAATAATTTTTACTCTGGGCTCATAAGTTGCTAGCGCTGTAGCGATTTCGAATTGAATCTCAGAGAAAAGAAAATTATCCAAAGGCTCAAAAACAGCCAGATGTAGGTTTGTACCGAATTCCGGCAACATAACCCTGTCTCCTTTTTTAGTAGTAAGCAGGTCAATTACATTATTCTTTATAAGATGGATTCCATACTGCTTGGAAAACACTCCCCCAGAGTTACTAGGCGACAAACTGGAGTTTAAACCGACAATCGATTTCTCGACTCCCGTTGTAACGTACTTTACTTTGTACAGTGTTGCGTCTCCTAATGCCATTATGACCTATAAGTTTCTATATTTTTGAAGAATCCCTGCTGGGCGTTGTAGTTGGTTTTTACCTCCTTTATAGATAGAGGTTTTGAATACATTTTAAAGCTTCCTAGGAATCCATCCAAACCACTGCGTGGAATCTTTCGGGTGGAGCCTGTGTTAGTTTGACCTCCTAGAGCCGGTACATGTTGACCGTAAAAGCCACCGAACGAATCGGTGTTTAAACGTCTTCCATTGTGTTGTTTATATTGGTCGTTTGTGTTGTACCCTAAGAACCCTAGGGGAGTTGTAGTTCCGGGGGAATTTTGAGAGGTACCAATCATATCAGTAAACCCACCTCCTAAAATCCAAGGAGTAAAGATAGGATATTTCGGAACAGCGGAGTCCTCTACACCTTCGACCAAACTTTCGGTGTGGGCACCCTCCTGTACAAAACTTTGAGTACTTCCTCGTGTAACTTCAATAGGAGAAGGAACCCCTAGTGGTACGTTCTTTGGAATGCCAAAGGCGTCTGATATGGAGGATGTAGCTAATACTTCCCCATCAATAAACACAGAAACGGTATCATTCTTATAATCAAAAGAAACATTATAGTGGGAAAATTCTACATCACAGCTGGAGCAGCTTTTTCCTGCAACGGAGGATACAGACACAGGAATCTTCATACCTAATTCGGTGCCTGAAGTTGCATTTCCGTGTCGTGTAGGGTTAACCAATATAGTACCGTCCGTAGCGTCTTTAATCTGTTTCTCTTGAATTGCAACGCTGTGACCCCATTCCCAGCCATCCTGCTCCCCGATAAGTGAGTTTTGACCTACAGTAGGGAGAATTACAAATTCTAGGTTTCCTACACTAGAGGCAGCATCAGGTCCAGCAGTGCCTGCTCCTGATACGTCTTTGTCTCTAAAGCCAATCAGTAGACCTTTCGTAGGTCCGGTATCGTCCACGGTTGTGTCAGCAGTAATAAAACTACCGGGCTCAGGGTTGTTGCCTGAGTTTTCACACGCGGCTACAATTCTGTACCGGTGGTGTCCCGTTAAGCCAGACGATACTTCAGGGATATGTGTCCAGAAATCCATAGACCACCCGTCAGTCCCATAGGTTAAACCGTTAACGTCTTCTCCTGCAGGGAATAGTTTTCCGTCTTTTATGTTGTTAGGAAGCCTTACATAACAACCTCCCTGGTTATTATTAGTGTCTTGGGCGTCAATCGGCTGGTAATAAATACCGTACCTAGCTTTGGCATCGTAAATCGTTCCTCGTAAGAAAGGAATGCCGATACCGGAAGGGAAAGCGTGGTCAGTAGATGAGGCAACAAATTTACCGTTAAGCGCAACAGACCCTTCCGCGTAGTTGTCCAGCTCATACTTGTTTTTATCCGGAGAGGTTACATCTGGCTTTAAGAAATTGTAGCAAACGACCAACCCATCGGTAACCAAGGAATCCCCAAGCCCTTTATATGATGCTTGGGTGCCAGAGACGCCGCCCTGGTTTTTCACAAAGTCTCCCATGGAGATTTCATCAACATTGAAGTCCTTTAAGTAAATGGTATTAAGTAAAGGATTGCCTTTAACGAAAATAGGCTCTACAGGAACAACGACGTTCTCAACATCCTCGGCAATAACAATTCTTTTTTGAACTTTTAGGTCAGGAATAATGGCTGTACCTTTTAAGTATGAGAAGTCGTTTAGAGGCGCTCTATGTAGTCTCTTTCGAACACGAGTCTCACCGGTAGCAGTGTCTACATCAACCACAACATCTCCGACACGTTTAACGGTGTCGGTATTTGGGTCGAATGGGAAATCGCTGCCATTAGGGTGGTATCCATTGGACACTAACAGATGTTTTCTTTCAGCAGTAGTTAAAGTTTTAATAATAACGTCTTGACCAAGCGGATGGTCTACTTCAGTAATTTCTATACCTCCGAACAGACCAAACAATTGAAGCTGTTTCTTACGCTTTTTAATCTTAGCCTCGTAAGAGTCACTGTGAGCCATTTGGCTTCGACGGTAATTTACAACAGTTGGGCTGTCGGCGGCAAATCCTGTCTCCGTAAGTTCTGTAATATACTTCTCAATTTGAGTATGGTGAATGTTTCTGTCGCGAATATACGCTTGTAGGATTTCATCGATTTCTAATAAGCGAGCCACGTTTCCTTGAGGGTCCTCACCTTCAAAGTCATCACTAAAAATAGTATTAGATATTTGACGTAAGTCGCTTTCTGTTAACTCCTCACCTCTACCTCCTGCCCATGGCTGGTCTTTTAAAGTCCAGGTATTAGAGTTAAATATTATGTCCCCTGTAAGCGGAAGCCCTCCTGTCCGAGAATCATAATACAAACCATCTTCAGAAAGAATAAATTTACCATCAGTAGATATCGGAGGTCCATACACTAAATCAAACCGTCCAACTTCCTCTTCTGGCTTGGGGACCTTACTCTTCAATTGGGCTTTAATAGCCTCTCGGTATGCTTTATTATGTCTGAAAGGTTTAACTACTGAGTTTACAACATGATTTTCATACTGGGAAACTAATGCGAGCTGCTCTTCGGAAAGCTGTCCAGAACCTAGCAGTGCTTGGTAATTGAGTCTAGGCTCCTCTTCCATGCCGGATGCTCTAGCCTGTAAAGTTGTGGTAATCAACTCTAGCTGTGCTTCGACGTCTGCCAGCTCTTGCCGTAACCTTACATAGCCATTGTAAACTTTGCGAACTTTGTTATTAAAATAAGTTCTTGTATGGGTCGAGGGTTGAGGGAACTGATTATACAGCTCGGCTCTCGCCTGCCTAATTAAACCAGCCAAGTTTCCGGCGGGTCTTCCTGAAACAAAAACCTCTTCCCCCGAATTCTGCAAAATGGACATAGTGTCTATGGAACTTTTTAAAGCAGCAAGCTTAGCTTGGGCTCGGTCAGCACCTAAATTTCCAGAATTAGGGGACAGGAATAATCTTTTATTTCCGTTGGAGTTGTATTGTTGGTGCTGTCCCGTCAAACGTACCAATCTAGCACGGGAATTAGACACACGGCGACTAAGTCGTCCTAGGGTTGTAGTTAGGACATTAGACATCGCAGTAAGTGCGGTGCTATTTAACAGTTTGATAGTTGATTCAGAAAGCATTTATTTAATATTTACAAAGTTCGTTCCGGTTGTAATTCTATGGCTGCAGTTAGTTTTACTTCCAACAACAGCTACGGCTTTTCCATTAATAGTAACATACGGCTTTCCCTCTACAACTTTCCACTTACGTTCAAAGTGAAGGTTTGGAAGAGGAGGAGGTGGAGTTTCACCTTCCGAGCCGGCAGGGGGGGGAACAACATCTCCCGGACCTTCATACCCATCGGATACAGTACCGGCACCGCCAGAATAGTTCCCGGTATGAGTAGTTCCCTCATCACCTACGACAGAGACTAGCCTTCCGTTAACCTTAACAAAATCTTGAGACATATAGATAACGCGACCTTTCATAGGTAACGCATCTAACTCACTATTTTCTCTTGCGATACTAGGCATACAATTTCCTCTCCTTCGATGTGGGAGCTACATTATTTAGTGTAACAGCTGTAATTTTGAGTGCTTCTCGGGGAACTTCGCCTAAACCCTCGCCTGAAAACAGGGAAGCTTTCTCGCCCGCCGAAAGAACTACTTCTCGAAGAGGTATAGGAACTCCCGGACCTATACCTGAATCCGCGTAAACTGAGGTGATACCGCTAGCATCGGAAGTGGTTCCTAAAGTACGGTCTATTTCCCCAATAGTAATGCTTTCATGAGTGACGCCAGCCCTTCTTACTGGAGGACCTAGGAGAGGAATTAGTACCATTAAGTTCTCTCCCACCTACCGTTGGTAGGATTATAGGTATACTCTCGTCCAGACGACATGGTAACTTTGTACCCTGGATTTTGCTCGTAAAACCCTTCATAGTATAAAGTAAGAAGTTGAACTCCAGCCTCGCCTAGAGAATTTTCCCTGCAAACGGCAACTATAGCCTCCCCATCGTCTACCCCCGGAGCACTTCTATGCGAAAGCACTATAGGCTCAAACGCTACTGAATCAAAAAATGTTTCTTGTAAATCTAAAGCAGAGGTTCCGCTTGCGATGCTTGCCATTGTATTTCCGACATATTCGCTAGAACTAGCAATAATAGGAACCCTGGTAGTAATAGGCTCATAAACACCATTACTCCTCAGCTTGTACAGGTCGTAAACGGCTTTATTCGCCTGATTATACTCAGCCGCGTAAAGTTTAAGTCTGGTAATAGTTAAATTTCCCCTTCCTGAAGAAAGGGATTCATCTTCCACTATTTGGGTCTTCTGGTGAGCGTCGTTCTGTACAAGGGTAATAAAATCACCGGACGAGGTGGTAACCTCATTCCCGCTTGGTACATATCCGCTCCCTACCAGACTGACCCTTTCGAACTTTGCTTCTCGTGGCAGAGAAGGACGTTCGTAATCAAATGTAACGGCTAAAAATGCGTCATCGGTGCTGAGCTTGTCACCGGTTGTGTCAGGTAAAGAGGAATTATAAAGTTCTATAAACTGACGTGCTCCATTGGTGTACTGACCCGCGTGGTAGAAAGCTTCGACACCTACCGTATAAGTTGGGTTGTCTAACACAAACGCGGAAACCACAGACGACAACCCATCACTATCAGCCTGAGTCGCTGAAACGTCCATATAAAGTTGGTCTCCTACAGGTAAAATAAACGGGGACACATTAGTGACCTTGTAGAGAGTATTTAAGCCTGTCTGAGAGTCTTTCTGACCTTCCGGGTCATCGTAGCTAGGTGGGACTCCGGACGCAGCTTGGGAGCTTGCTGTAAGTCCTAGCTGCTCATGAAAGTGGTAATACTGTATGTCGTTAGAGAGGGTGTTAACTCCACGGGGACCTTTAACCCCTTGAATAGGAAGTACATCGTCAGCAGCTTTACCTACATATAAATCCACCGTAAAAACAATAGGAATTGAATATACAGTTTCTTTTGTATCCCCACCGCCAGTTTGTCCGGAAACATAAACAGTATAGTGCGCTTGTGGACAGATGGTATGTACATCCGGACTCAAATTCGGATACACTTTAAAGTTCGATATCTGAAGAACTTGAGTTGAGTTATTGTCGATAATCTGTCTCCGGGAAGGAACAGCATCGTAAGGGAATCCTAGGTCAATAGTAGCCATTACGATATACCTCCAGGACCGGGGGCTTCACCTCCACCAGGGGGAAGGTAAATTTGAGTGGCATCGTATCTATCAGAATCCACCCCAGGTAACCCATCCACGGGAGCCCCCTCTCCTTCGGAGGTAAACCCAGGAAGAGTTTGTTTTTCTACAGGAGCGGAAGTAACCTCGATTGCGGCGGGTCCCACATCAGGGGCATCAGTATCTGTTTCAAAGTCTACGCGGCGCTCTAGCTCGTCGTCAACAAATCCATAGACTCCGTCTACCTGGAACCAGCTGACGATAGGACCGCCGCCACCACCTTCGCCTCCACCGTCATCAAAACGTTCACGGTCAGCGGCATAAATGTCTCCGTCAATACCTTGGAAAGGAGGACCTGTTTCACCCCCACCACCGCCGCCGCCTCCGCCGCCGCCTCCGCCGCCGCCTTCGTCAGCAACAAAGGTTAGTCCTTCAAGATACCCAGGAGTCGCTGGGGTCGAAGGAGTGACAGGGGTAGTCGGAGTAATAGGACCTGTAGGAGTCTCAGGAGGTGAGGGCGGTGAAGGTGGGGTTACAGGTGCTGGAGGAGTACCGCTAGCAGCACCCCCACCTGCGCCCGGGGTAACAGGACGTGCCGGGAACCGAGGTGGTGAAGGAATCCAAGGACCAACAGGAGTGACAGGACCTTCAGGTTGAGGCTTGTCACTTCCCCCAGGAGGAGGTATGTTCCCGCCAAAGAAAGTATCGCCGTCTTCGTCGTCGTCTCCATCTTGTCCCGGAGGAGGAATGGGAGGCGCTTTGAACGGATTTATACCTTCTTCTCCCGGAGGGGGAGGAGGAGGAGGTGCGGTCTCTTCAGTATAGGGGTCATCCGTGGTGTCATCTTCTAAATCATCATCACCATCGCCAGCTGTAAGACCTAAAGTTCCCGCATCTCCATCCTCGGAGGTGGCGAACTCTACTTCCGTGTCTTCTACTAAAAACTCACAGGCTGACTCAAGAACTTCGTCCTCGAATTCTCTAGAATAATCGGAAAGATTATCCGACATATGGATATTTTCGGCTGTGAGTCTAATTGTTTTCGCACTAAGGCTAATCGTTTCCTGCGCAGAGATATACGTTTGTGTGGATTTGATAGACACAAGACCGTTTTCACCTTTATTGCCAAACAACATCAAGCCTTGCTTATGGTCGTTCAGGACAATTTTCTTCTCCTTTTCGGACATAGTAAGGTTTTGTCTACCTGCCAAACCATTCTTAATGGTAAAATCACCTTGGGACCTAGTACCTATAGAACCTAGAATACCCTCACTCTCTTCTCTGTTCCACGCATTCAAACAAATCTTATACTTAGCGGCTGCGAGAATATCACCTTCTTCAATGTCCACCTCTAAGTTTCCTTTTGCTAAGTTAGTCACCAAGATATGAACATCTTCCGCATCGGAATCTAAAATACTTATATTTATATTCCCTTCCTTCGTCTCAAAGAACAGAGTGTTTTTAGCGTAGACTTGAATTGAATCCTCAACACCTTCATCTCCCGCTGTGGACTGAATCCAAATTCGGTTAGGACCTCCGTCATCTTCCCACTCATCGCCATCAGCGATAATAATCCTATCGCCTGTCGCTCCTGCGGTTCCTGTAGGTTCCGTACCTACATCTGTCCTTGGGTCGGCATCATCCAACAGAATAACTTTACCACCGGCAGACTGTAAGGTGACATGTTTCTCCTCATGTTCCGTGGTATGCTTTTCGGACATTAAAATTTTATGACCTTTAGGGGTTTTCCAGATATACTGTTCAGGTTGCCCGTTCTCCTCGTAAGCTATAAAACCCTCTGGATTTCCATACGACATTATAGGACCTTCTTTAGTTCTGCCGCGTATAGCATAAGGGTCAGTAGCTTCAGACTTTTGAGCTTCAGAACCTTCACCTTTAGCCTGCATAACCTTAACTTCAGCACCATGTTCTGCTTCTAAGTTATACAAGCACCCTAACCAAACCCAACCTTCTCCTTCAAGCTCTGTAATAATAACGGTAGCTCCTTTGCCAGGGACGGAAAAGAACCCGTACCCAGCACCACCAAAAGGTGTTGCCATTTTTGCGTCGAATGGCTTATCTTTGGCTACTACATCACATAAAACTTTAATAGTGCCTCCTGCCTTAGCATCAGACACATCGTGTACCCGCGCAGTTAAAATTTTTCCAAATGTCTGGTTAACTCTGCCGGAAGGCATTGCTTCATAGTTACCCCCTACAGAGTTCACTTTGTAATCCCTGTCAGCTACCCCTGTATTTTCAAGTAGCGTTGTAAGAGCATCAACGCGTGCTTCTAACTCTCTAACGCGTTTGTAATAACTCATTGAGGAGGACCTCCTTCAGAGGAGCCGCCAAACGGGTTAATCTGATTAAACAGGTCGCCAAACCCCGACTTGAGAGCTTCAAAAAGTACAGGGGTAGCTACATGAGTTTGCGCCTGTTCTCCGCCCCAAGGCGCACTCATCTCAAACGGAATTAATTTCAACTCGGTCTTAAAGCCGACACCAGGGGAGATGGTGTGGGTGTACGATACAATTTTATATTTACCATCAAATGCGTGATTGCTTCCTATGCCGCGCATTCCTGTGCCGCGCATATCCGGCATGGACAAAGTAACTTCCCTTCCTATTTCGTCATACCTGCAAATTTCTGGTATCCCTAGTGTGGTTATTTTAGGCTCAAGAAAAACCTTTCCCCAATCAAGTACAGCCTTTTCTAGTTTCTTAGAATGAACAAATTTATTCTTCTTAAGTCCTCGAACCTCTGCAGTTTTTGGGGCACGAGAAAAAGAACTTGGGTTGGTTTTCTCTAGCATTGCGATTTCTGATGCCTTTAACCCAAAAACAGAACCTAACAACCACTTTGTCAAATTTTGGGGAGCCCAGCCAGGGTAGTTTCGCTCAATCCCTTTTACAGCATCTTCAAACTTAAAAAGTTTCTCATTTAAAACAGGCTCCATACGGTTAGCCTCCGCATCATCTACTGAACGTGTTTTATCGCTATCGCCAACTCTTCCAGATGCAATCGCTCCAAGAGAATCAGCCTCTGCCTTGAAGGATGCTACGATACTTGACCATCCACCAACATCTAACTTTAGATTTACACCTTGAGCAATCCAAGGAAATGATTTTATAGGTTTTAGGTGCTTACTTGGAGGAGCGGCTAAGGAAATGTCCAGTTCCCTTTCTTCACAAATATAAACAACTTTGTCCGTTTTTGGAACTGGTCCAAAAACATTTTCCTTAGCTTTTCCATTCTCGTGTAAGAACTCAGCCGAGCTTATTCGGTAGGCTAAAGGATGACCTTGTTCTCCTATTATTTCATTACCCCAGTTAATAAAATCGTTCAATGCATCCTCTACGGATTGACCGGGTTTTATACTCATAAGCAAGCCCGGTTTGTCTTTTTTGAATGAGAAATCCCCTTCCGGACCTCCACCCCAGTCCCCCCTTAGCTCTGTCTCACCTCCTCCTCCATCTTCAGACGTCATGAAAGCAATATCATTGGCGGAGAACGGGTCAGACGTAAAAACAAACTCAGGAGTACTGTACGGCTCTGTCATAGCAGCAGTAGGCGGCGGAGGCATAAACTCTAGAGTGTTTAACGTGTTTATCTGTCCAACTCTTGCGTCAAGCGCCGTAGTATTTTGAATAACCCGAACAACAGAATCATTGGTCAGCCGAAAAAACCAAACCCCTGGTCCATACTGCTCAAAAGCAGCTCCGTCGTCCTGAGGTGGTACTTCAAACATAGAGTCGCTCCAGCCATCACCACCCCCTTCTCCAACTAAGGTTAGGTTTCGCTCAGCGTACCGAAGAGTCGGTGCGGAATGATTCCAACGTCCGGAGTCATCTCTATCCCAGGTTCTAAGGTCGGATGTTGATTCGTTAATAATAATTTGCTTAGTACCCCCTGCCCAGTACTCATACCGCCCGCTGTACTGGTCTTCCCAATTAGGAAGAGTTACGGTTTTAAAAAGTAAATCCCGTGCCTCTGTAATTTGTTGTAAATACTCACTTGGACCTTCAATCTCTGGGGAGAAAACGTTATCCGCTACCGCCGGAACATTGCGAGGCTCTTTTGAGGCTCCAAGGAGTTCTTCTACAAAATCTTCAGGAGTTGATATACTTCCTAATTGTTGAATTCCTGGGCTATCGCCTACTGACCCGGACTTATCCCTTTCCTCTCCTTTATCGCCTGATTTTTCCCTATTAAAATTAGAGTAAAGTTGTCCTATCGGGTCATCAGGGTCGAATGAGCCGTCTACGGGAGGTACGTATTCGAAAAAAGGAGATTCCTCCAAGAAAGTGATGTTAGCCAATAACTTAGCATAATCATCTGACATATTGTCTATTTCGGCATCCGACCATGTTTGAGGTATATACTTTTTCCATTTCCCACTGGAGCCACCATTTTTCTGGTCCTTGTGCCCGCTTTTAATAGACCTTTTATACGCACCGATGGCAGCTTCAATATTAGCTTTAAGACCGTTATGGTTTAGGACACAAGAAATTCCTTCCATGGAAAAGGCGGACTCTACAAGGGTTTCTATTGCGGCGGCAGTGTCTCGAAATGCAGTCAAGTCTACGCCTGTTGAAAAACCTATTTTAGCTTCAGCGGAAGAACCTTTCCAGTTAGTTACTTTAGAATGTTCTGAGAGGTCGGAACCTCCAACAGCAAAATGCAAGTCCATCACAATCTCTTGACCTAGGGACAGGTTGTAGTTCGCACGCACTAAATGGCATTTTAATTTTTCAGACGTGCCTTGGTCGCCCTCCCAACCAAACCAAATAGTAAAATCTCCATCGTCGTTTAACAAATGGTCCATTATTTTCTTTTCAATTGCAATTGAAGGAATAACAATAGACATCTCTACCAGGAATTTGCCGTCTGTACCTCCAGAACCGCGTGACCCATAAGTGAACTTAAAAGATTTTAATGATTTTTTAAGCTCAAAAGGGTCCGGTGACATAGCAACAAAAGCGGTGCCTTTGTTAGTAGCCGCGAAACGACCGAAAGCACCCGGTCGCATCCAGTAAGGAGTCTTGAGGGTCTCGGAGATTTTATTGCTCATGTCGAAACCTCATTAAATGGAACTCCCGGTATTTCCGGAACGAAAACTTTTCTGCCTGCTACAAGTTCAGTTTTTGCGTCATCAATTCTATTCGCGAGCATAATAGCCCACCATAAAGATTCGTCCCCATAGACTTGTAAAGCTAATAAATCAGGACGACCGGTCATACCTTCAGGTATTATAGCAATTCTATATCTGTTGTTTTCCAGATTTTCCATAAAATCAGAAAAATCTAAAGAAGTAAACAAAGAAGACACCAACTTATCTCTATGGAAAGTTGGTACCGCATTAAAAATTTCAAAAGGGTTACTAGCCATTATACTTACCTTTAATTTAAATAAGTAACTTCTCCAAGATTCCACCCGTGATATTCTTCAACAGACAACCGTATCATTATTGCACGGGAATCAGACTCATAAGCACCTAACTCATAATCACTTGATATTTCATAACTAGTTACAATCAAGGGAGGGTATTTCAACTTACTCCCATAAATCTCAAAAGAACATACAGGTGGTCCTTCCCTACCGTAAGTTCTGTCTAGAGGCTCTACAGAGTTACGAGCTACTTTAATTGCTTTCTCAACTTCCGAAGCTTGGTCGGCATGAGGAAGAGTAAACTTAAACTCAAAATCCGCAGCCCAAACGGAACCACCGACCCACAACCGGAGAGGTTCCCGTCTTCTGAAAATCTGTGTGGTTGCGTATCCGGCTTTTTTCTTTTCTTGTATTTTAGGATTTTCAAAAATACTGAAACTACCAACGCCTTGCGCAGTAAACATTCCTATGCTTGATTTATTGTCACTCATAATATTATCCATCCTGCAATAGAACTCTCTGAATTTCGTTGTTTTCTTTGCTTATCTCATTTGTTTCTTGTATAGCTGTGAGAACTGAGGAGATTGCCGAGGTCAGAGTCTTAACATCTTCAGCTATAGGAGAATCTTTGACGGCGGTTATAAGGTCGTCCCATTGCCGTTGTAATGCCCGTTGTTTTAGAATTTCACTTTCTCGTTCAGTAGGAATCCTTTGTGTTCGTAAATTAGCGTCCAAGTAATTGCGGTCTTCTTCGCTAAAACCGAATGTAAGTCCTTTCACGAAGGTGTCGCGACTGCCCCTCCAAGCATCCATCTCTTCCTCTTGCCTTGCGTTGCGTTCTCCTGCAATTGACCCGTGTTCGACCCAGCCCGACACTCTATCCAACCCTCTCCCACCAACTTCCATGACGGTGGTAAGCGGGTTATGCCACTCCCCCTGGACGCCTTTGCCTACCGTCTTTAAAAGACCTCCAGCAGTGCCGAGGACCATCTCCGCCGCGCCAAATGCCGTATCCCAAGCAATTTCCGCAACATCGCCAACAACGCCAAGGGGGTTCCAGTCCTGCCACGCATGTTTTATTTTCAAAAATATAAACTCTGCGCCAATCGCAAAAGCGTCAATCATTGTCCAAAATATATTCCGCACTATCACTCCTCCGTATACTAGAGCGTTGTGCCCCCACTGACTGAGAACAGACTTAAATTGTTCCGTCCATAGTTCAAGATTTTCTTTAAAGGTATTCCAAGCTTTTTGTATACCACCTTGGGTGAAAAAGTCCCACGTCGCCACCACCGCTGTTTGGGCACCTTCCCAAATCTGAGATACCAATGAGCCTGCTTCTGCGATTTTCTCTTGCATCTGGGTTATGCCGCCGTTCGCTTCGAACTCGCTAAAAATTGCAATGGCTTTATTAGTTAGACCTAAAAGCTCACCACTAATCCAATCAGCTATTGTTTGCGCCAAATCTACTACCTTACCACCAAGGTTGTTTGGACCCATTACGTTACCTAAAGCTTCCATTGAAGGGGTGAATATACTAAAAAATGCGTTCGCAAGTTTGTCCATTGTAGCAGACAGTTTTTTCTCCGCATCTTCCCTTACACGTAGGTCCCGCGTAGATGTCTGCATTAACTTGAGAAGTTCGCCAACTGAACCTAATTCGGCGGCAGCCTTATCCAAAATGGCAAAGTCCCCTGCTTGGAAGCTGAACGTTTCTCCGAGTAACGCCCTAATCGTTGCGGAACCTTCCCCCTGGAACATACCCTCCTTGACGGATTTTAGAAGCGGATAAACAACTTTGGACATCAAATCCTCCGCTCCCATACCTTCAAGGTTTTCCGGTAGTCCAAGCCTTGCTCTCAACGCCTTCTGTTCTGGGGTTTCGCCTATAAACTTAGAGACAACATTCAGTAACGGTTCAAGCTCAGCGCCTCCACCCTTCATCGATGCGGCGATGGTAGTCATGACAGCCCGCAGGTCATTGGCGAACTGCGGTCCGTAAATACCAGCAGCGTCTGTGAATGTTTGTTGGTGTTTATTTAACGCGGTAGCGAGAAGCTCCGGATTGGCTTCGGTTAAATCCGCTATATTCATCAATTGTGTTAAAGCCTTTGTTTGCAGCTCCTGAGACGCGTTCATGGTATTATTCATACCTCTCGTTAGTTGCAAGAAGGGACCCATATCTAAACCTAAGGTTTCTATCTGACTGAGAACGCCTAAAAACTGCTTATCCTGCGAACCAAGACCTTCTTGCATAAACTTGCCAAAGCTTTGTAAAACTTTGTCAAACCTGCCAGGAAGGTCAGCCACCCTTTCTAGAGCATCGTATACCTTACCTTGGTTGAGGGTATTAGACTTAACCATTGCGGTCTTCAACCCTTCGCTAGCTCCAATCTGCTGCGAAATGGCGCCCTTGATAGTCTCCAAAAGCGAGTTGCTTTTGTTCAAACTATCGGTTAACCTCTCTAAGGCTTCCTTCGTGTCTTGTGCCATAAATTAAAAAGGGTCTACCCCTAAGTATTTAGTGGGGTCCACTACAGAAAGGTCTCTTAGCTTGCGTATGTCGTATTGGCGGACATAGTCTCCTACCTCAGATGCGCCGAGCCTCGTAAAAAATCTTTTAATCATCTGAGCGTGACGCCAAGGGATTGGACCTTTTTGAGAAAGTCTCTCCACTATCAAATCTCGAACACCTTCGTCCTCAACGTAATTCAAATTAACAGCCAGCATGTACCTATTTCCATTCTTTGCAGTGTAAAAGGCATTTCCGGTTCTTTTACTTTGGAGCAACATCACTAAAGGGAATGGGTCGGTGGCAGTCCTGCTCCTATAAGTAAACGTGTAAAGGTTTGAGTTAAAAGAGGCTACGCGGGACACAGAACCTATGCGAAGCATAGCTTTTTTTAGTTTTTCGCTGTAATTAGATGCCACTTTTCTCCGTAACCCTCTATTATATACTAATGTGGAGTGGTGAAGAGAATTTAGACAACGAAATTGCTGAATTTCTAGAGCAAATCGATTATGCGCTATCCTTTAAATTTAAGGAGAAGTGGAAGCATAGATTCTCTACGACATTTATTAACGTCTTCCAAGAAAAAATAATAACGGCTTTAAAACGACAAAAGCCCTTTAAGCTGTCCACTCTAGAAATGACTTACATAAAAAAGTACAACTACAAAAAGGAGTACGTTAGGGATTTTTACGAGTGTATTAATATCGGCTTGTATAAGCCTCTAGTGGTAGACGATAGGTACAAGAAGGAAACTCCCTCTTAAACTACTTGCTTCAGGGGTTTACTCGGGGCTTCTGATAATGCCCTTTTACCACCGCTCGCTTGGCTTTAGCTTCCTCGATTAATTTCTGAGCCTTAACAGGGTCAGCACCTTGAGCTGGGCAAATATCCTTATACCCGCACCAGTCGCAGAAACGGTTAACCATAGGAGGGAAATCCTCCTTCTTCCTCTTTCTAATATCCCAAATTTTATTCTTTTGGTCTTTTAGAAACATATTGACGTGGTGCGTCGGATACTTAATTGACACGAACTTATCCAAATGAGGATAGTAGTGAGCTACGGTGACTCGGTCAATAGGAACATCGTACATTTTATGGATGGCGTACGCGTACATCTGCATCTGAGCATCATTCTGAAGGTCTCTCTTGGACGCTGCGCGTTTGCTGGTCTTGTAGTCAATAACCAGTAAATCGCCAGACTTACCCATTACAACGCGGTCTATGATGCCATTAAGGGTATAATCGCCACAGGGGGATTTGACAGAGAATTTCATCTCGGTGCTTATAGTCTCTGTCAGAGGTTTGTTGAAGGTTAGGAAGTTTCTTAAGCACTTTTCAGTCAGCGCTTCCTTTTCCTTTCCAAACTCGTACTGGCTGCGGATGGACTTGGCAATAGCTTCCAGCTCTTCATACGTAGTACACGCTACCCCATCCTCAAGAATCTTGTGGATGTACTGTCCGAACTGTAAGGCGTCGGTAGAGAGGGTTTCGTTAAAATCTTCCTTCAAGTAGTCAATATATTTGAATTTGTACTTCTTTTTACACTCGTCAAAGACTTTAATTTTACTAGGCGATACCTTATCGATAAACATATGAAAATTCCATCCAATGTAATTAAAGACTATTTACAAGAGAAATTTGAAACTTTTCTTGTAAAAAACGACGAGTTCCTAGTGAATTCGTTGTTTGTGGAGGATTCTAAGTTTCATATGTCCATCAACATGACTACAGGTCTATGGCAGGATTTCAAGTCTAAAGAGACGGGAAACTTTCCGCAGCTAGTAGCTCACGTTGAGGGTATTTCACACCAAGAAGCCCACAAGTATATAGGGAGAAAGCTATTTGATTCTCCGGAAGCCCTTTTCGACGTCTCGACCGTGCGCCAAACTGAAATCTACACGGGGAAACCCAAAGTAGAGGAAGAGTTTGTTAACTTTAAAAAGCTAAGCCTTGCGCACGCTCTGCTATCTGATTCCTTGACAGAACGTTTAGCCGCGAAGGCTGTTATTTCCAGAAAATTGGATAGGTTTCCGTTCTACGTAGGAATGGAAGGCAAGTACGCTAACCGCCTAATCATCCCTTACAATTACAAAGGTCAAATGATTTACTTCCAAGGTAGAAGTTTGTCCTCGTACGGAATGAAATACTTAAACCCAAGTAAGAACACCCACGGAGTAAAGTCCAGTGAGATTCTTTTCCCCTTTAACGAGTCCTTAGATTACGTAGTAGTGACCGAGGGACCTATGGATGCTATTAGCCTCCAGTTAAACGGACTAAACGCTACTTGTATCCAAGGAAGTATGATGTCGTACACGCAAGCAAGAGAACTCGCCAAAAAGAAAGTTATACTCAGCTTTGATAACGACGACGCAGGAAAGGAAGGAGAGGAGAAAGCAAGAAACCTCCTACTACGCCTTAACACCTCAAACATCTACACCGTACGCCCTCCAGAGCAGTACAAAGATTGGAACGCGTTCCACATAGACCTAAACGACTCTAAGAGCCTATTTAAGTACGTTCAGTCGAATATCCGAAAAATGGATTTCACGTACTTTGTGTCACAAGGTCTATCTGCAGATTAGATTGAACTTATCGCTATAGATGGTTTCGTCCATCAAAGTATAGCGAACTTGAATGTCGTACCTGCCTACACTAGAGAATGTGTAGCTGTACTTCATAGTGTCATCAGACGTGACATTATCAACATCAGCCCAAGCTTGCATGACGTCCCAGGCTCCGTCGTTCTCGTCGTACTTTCTAATTTGAATTGCAGCGGACTGGATTACAGATTCGTTAAAAATAGCCCTCACATCCTTCGGAATGGATGTATCGTTTAGGGAGATATCCGTAGCGATAGAAAGGACGACTGTGCTACTAACGTTTACGTACTTCTGGAGTAACTTATTTTTGGAGGTTACTGACAGAGGCTCGGTAAGACCTAGAATAGTGTCATTGTATAGGTCAAAAGTATTAATATAGACTTTTGGAGCAGAGCCTTCATTATCTACAATTGTCCAAAAATCATAGTACTTACCTACCGAGGATGCGGTATTCGCTACCCCCACAGCAGAAGTAGCTAAATGACCACCGATATCCGTAAGTGCGGTAGTGGAGTAACCATCGGGCTGGAGAACTACAGCGTAATGCCCCGTATCTAGCCTAAAAATACCACTAGCCGAAGAAACGTCACCGCCGTAGGTGGAGGCATCAAAATAAGAAGTGGTAGGGTTTACGACCCTGGCGAACGTCGCCCCTGCGCCACTAGAGTTTATAAAACGGGCGTGGACACCCGATGCGACTCCGGAAGCCACCAAACCATACTCAGTGCTAGACGAGTTGTAGTCTAGGTACTTTTCGGGGTCCCCGTTAGAAATAGTCTCCAAATAGGTGCTAGACGCAATCTGGTCTTTAATTACAACTACAGAGCATACTTGGTACGGGTCAGCATAAGCGCCGCTTTTAATGTAAAATAACTCCAAGGCAGTCTTCCCCAGTACAGTGGGGCGATTCTTCCTCGGAACGACGGTAATGCTGTTAATCTTCATGGATGTGTCTCTATTATCTACCCCTGAAGTTTTTATTTTGAGATTCTTTTATAGCCTGAGCCTCAGCCTCTTGGTCTTTAACGAAAAGCTCTAAAAACTGCCTCCTGTCTTCTGAGGTCATATTTTGTACAGAGGCAAAATCAAAACGGCAGCGTCTTACCAACATATACCCCTCTCTGTCTAAAATATCTCTACCACATTTAACCTCTAGCTCGTAAAGAAAAAATTTGCGTTTACTCCCACAGTGTCTATATTCTTGGCGGCGCAAGAATCGCAAATCCACTCGGTTTCAGGGTCCATACCGTAGCTAGGGGTGAAGATTGCCTCCCTCAGATTGGCAACATCTCTAACAGTAGTACCTTCCACAAAAAGAGAAATAATGGTACTGTCGGTCTGCCCTTCCACATCTAAAATGTACTGAGGCAAAGACTCAACCAACTGTTTCACGGACTGCATAGAAGACTCATCACTAACCCTCAAGACCCTAACCCTCGCGGTTTTCTTTGAATCTGGAAGGAAAACAGTAGTTTCCGATTCCATATCGCCTTCCAAGTAATCAACTTTCATGCTAGAAATGTCATAATTCAGGATGGAATCTTTCTTACAGGAATCGCAAACCACCGGACACTTATACTCAGAACCGTAAGAAAGTTGGCGAATCTTGAACAGACAAAAAAGCTTATCAGGAATAGTAAGGTCTTCGTACTTCGGACCTTTAATACAGGTGCTTAGTACGTGATTTAAGGCGTCAAGGGCTCTGTCACCCTGTCCGGCTTGTTGGATTTTTTTCTCGTCCGAATACTTAAGAGGTCTAACCTCGACCGTTTGCTTATCATACCCAGAGTACATCTTACCGAGAGAAGGAAGGTTAAACTCCACAAAAGAGTCTACATTCTTCACGTTCTCCAAAAGAGAAGCGACTGCATCCTTTATCTCTGACACTTCAGGTACTGTAGCATCAGCTGGAGTAGGTAAGGGTTTCTCCCCTTTCTCTTGACCTTCAAACGATTTCGCGAGGTCTACAATTGATTTTTCTTTATCTTTACCGAACATAATTTCACAAATTGTCCTAAAGGACTATAATTACAATATATAATAGTAGTCTTATGAAAATTATTATAGATAATCTAGTTTCAATTTTAGACACAGACAACGAAAAACTAAAAAACATCCTGGAAAAGAAGTACCGGGTGCGCCAGGAAGGGTACCAATACGCCTCTTCTTACAAACAAGGTCACTGGGATGGCTTCAAAAAGTTTTTCCTAAAAAGTTCGGGAAAGTTCGGTACCGGCTTACTATCATATATTATATATGATTTAGGGGTAACTGAGTTAGACTATGAAATAGAGGATAAAAGAGAAAATATAAAAATAAAAGATTATAAAGTACCTACACTTAAATATAGAGATTATCAAGAAGAATTAATAACAAAAGCTTTAAATGAAAAACGTTGTATTTTAAAAGCTCCTACTGGTTCAGGTAAAACTATAGTATTAGCCGGTTTACTTAAAGCCTTAGAAGATAAGACTGGTTTAATAGTATTTAATAAGAAACAGCTTGTTATCCAGACTTACGATTTCTTAACCAAACATGGATTTGACGTAGGAGTAGCTTTTGGGGAAGGTGTGGACATCAAACCTATTACCTTGTGTACCATCCAGTCTATAGACAAAGTCTTGGATACTCACCTAAAGCACTCAGACTTTATTATATTTGATGAGGTACATGAATTCTCCAAAGGTAAATTAGCTGTTAAGGTAATTAAATCTTTCCCCAAAGCACAGTTTAGAATTGGTTTAACCGCAACAGTACCCACAGACAAAATGGCTAAACTAAACTTAATCTCTGCCCTTGGACCAGTAATTGAGGAGGTCGAAGCTTCTGATTTGGTAGACCTCGGGTTCTTAACAAAACCTAAGATTCATATCTTACCAGCCCCAAGTGTAACTTTAGAAAATGACGACACGTATTTGGAAATATACCGTAAGTCTATAACAGAAAATGAGTTACGTAACCAGATGATTAAAGCTTTGGTCAGTGATTTTAGCAAGAAACCATCTAAAACATTAATCTTGGTTAAAGATTTAGCCCACGCCAAAGTTCTTCAAGAGCTTATCCCAGAAGCTTTGAAGCTAGAAGGTAAGGATGACCTCATCACCAGAAAGAAGACTATCGAGGAGTTTGCCTCCGCTGAAACCTCAGTGTTAATTGGTACAACTATCATGCAGACAGGGGTAGATATACCAGAGATAACTCACTTGATTAACGCTAGAGGTCTTAAATCAGAAATCGCAACCTTGCAGGCTATGGGTAGAGCTTTGCGAATACACGAGTCTAAAAACAAGGTTTACATTTTTGATTTCAAAGACTCAGCGCCTTACCTTAGTAAACATTCAACCCAAAGAATTAAACACTACAAATCCTTAAACTTCGAAGTAAAAGACCATGCGTAAAAAAGACGACCCTTACAAAGTGAACCACTTAGTCGAATTTGACATTGAAGAGTTCCGAGACGTTGCGAGAAACCTGAAGAAGATTCAAGACGAGGGAGTTGTTACGGAAGATTCCGTCAGGGTGTTGACCACTATTATCAGCCAACTTACCCACGTAAGAGATAAGCATGTTGACTGTTTAATCAACTGGTTGAAGCAGGATTACGTCCTAGACGATTAACCCTTCTTTTTGAACTTGCTAGCGAAGTAGTTAAAGAGTCGCAGGACAAAGTCCCGGCAAATCCTTAACAGCTTCATGTCGATAGCCCAAAATTTACTCAGCAGCGTCTTCAGTAGGTTCATCGGCTCCTTCCAAGGCTTCAAGGTTTGCTTGCGCTTGAGCTAAATCGCTCTTAGCTTGCTCTATGGCGTCATCTTTCTCGTCTTCTAGAGCAGCTTGCTCCTCTTCCGCTTCCTCTTCTTCGCTCATCGATTGACCTTTGGAGAAATCAATATCGGCAAAGAGGCTCTCAAGGTCTCCCGCCAGCTCTACCATTTCTTCCTTGCTGATTGCAGGTTGTTCTGGTGCTGCGGCTTCCATGTCCTCACCTTCTGGAGCGGGCTCTTCAGCGGTTTCGGTGTCTAGACCTTCTTTAAGGTTTTTCTTCTTGTCCTTACCGTTCTTTTTCTTCTTTTCGTCTTTGCCCGCCTTCTCGTCTTTTTCGTCTTCGATGGCGTCCTTTTCTTTGGCGATTTTCTTGTCGATTTTATCAACGTCGCCGTCGCCATCCATGTCTGCTTCTGCATCATCGCCTTCCTTGTCTGCTTCGGCGTCATCGCCTTCCTTGTCTTCCGGCTTCTCGCCTTTCATTTTAGCGGCAAGGTCTTTTGCTTTCTTAGCGACTGCTTTGATTTTCTTAGCGTCAGGCTTATCTGCTTCTTCCGAGCCCTCTTCCTCTTCTTCTTTGTCGTTTAGCATGTCCTTGATAGCTTCGGTAAGATTGATAGGCTTCATGAAGTGGTTTAGTTCCTCATCGGCAAATCTTACGTCTTCAAACAAGTCTGCGATAAAATCAGAAACATCTAGGACAGATACCCCGCTCTTGTTTCTCATGTGAGAGCTGAACTCCTTCATGATTTTTTGGCTTACGCTACCTTTTGTAACGTGCTCCGACAGGAGGTTAAACAGGCTCGACTGAGTTTCTGAAAGAGTCTTAAACGAAGGAAGCATCTTTAGGTTGTTAATGTTAATGCCATACTTGGCGTTTAGCATTTCTACAATAACCTCTTTGACTGGCTTCTTCAGTTCGAAAATCTTAGATGTAAAGCCTTTAATATCCTTAGTGGATACGGTGCCTGGGTTGATTACATCGTAGGTAGAAGCAAGAACTTCTTGAATTTCGCCTTTGCTCGCTAGTGCGAAGTATGGAATTTCTGTAACGACGCCGATTAGCTTCTCTTCAATCTTAGATTCGTCTTCGTAAATGCAGGAAGCTAGCTCAGAGATAAACTCGTTGTTGTGCCATGCTTTGGCAAGGTTTCCTTTGGCGTTGATGATTTCTTTGCGTACTAGTTCATTTTCACAAATCATCTGATATAAATCCGACTTGGAGTTGTTAGGAACTCTCATTTCGGAAAGGTTGGTAATCTCCTGCTTAGGTAAGTTATATGCCTTAGAGATTGCGTTGTTTAATTTTAAAGCATTTACAACGTCGATATCAAACTCCTCTACTTTCTCCAGTTCACCTTTGATTGAATCCTTCATCTCCTGAATTTGAGAAAACTTCTCGCCTTGGGGGTCGAAAATATTTTTATCAAGAGAATCCTTAGCCTTTTGTACTTGCGCACGATATTCGGCTGCGTTGCTTCTATCGCTGAATGAGGCTAGAAGGTCATCGAAGCTGGTGTTCGCATCAGTGTACCGACCTTCTTTAATCCCATGAACAAAATCAGATACTTTAGACTTAGTAACAGAATCCATGTACTCGTCTGACAACACCTCTTCAAGGTTGGTAGTTTTGAAGTTATAAAGTCTGATGTCGTCGTTATCCTTTTCAAAAGAACAACTTACGAGGTTGTCCGATTCTGAAACAAGGGATAGAGTATTCTTTTCGTTATCTACTTTAAGAACCGCTAGATTTTCGCGAGTGCTACGGCTTAAAAAATCGACCGCCTCATTAATTTTGGTAAGGGAGCGGTCGCGAGACTCGAAAAGAGAGGAAATGTTTTGATTGAAATTATTCATGAACTTGAGAACTAGTATAGTATATACTGCCGCTGAACGGCAATATTGTAGTAAAATTTTATAAAACTTTATGCTTGGGGCGGTTGCGGAGGTTGACCCGGCTGAGGAGGCTGACCTGCTACTGGGGGAACATCACCTCCTTCTCCTGGGGGTACTTGTTCTTCCATACCTGGAGGAGCCATACCGCCACCCATAGGAGCCGGTGGAGCCGCAGCTTGCTGCTGTTTAGCCATTTCTTCCGCGTCCTTCTTCAACTGCTCCTTAATTTCTTTAATTTCAGCATCAGTCAAGTTGAAGTACGTACGGTAGATGTAATCATCAGGGAACAGCATTAGCCCTTTAGCTGCCTGTACAATACGCAAACGTTGTTCGTCAGTCTCCAACCTTCTTTTAAGGAACATGTCCGAAGGTGGGTACAAGGTAACCTTGAAGTTATTGTACATTACAGCCGGGAAGCCCTTTAACTGTAAGTGTCTACGACAAACCTCTCTAAGCCCAGACTCAATATCCCTCTGTAGTCGCATTACCGTCTTTGAGAATTTTACATCTAGTTGGCTAAGGTTTGCTTTTCTTTCACCAGATTGCTCTTTTTCAACGATGAAATCTTTTGGTACTTTAAGAGCAGCTAATAGTTTATCCCGGAAATACTTAACATCGTCAACGTCGCCTAAGTTTTGAGCTCCGGGTAGGGTCTCCACTTTAGTGCCTTGACCGTTTCTAGTCGGGATAAAGAAGTCCTCATCTGCTGAGAGGGGGTTGTACCGTTCGTCAATTGCCCCAGTGTCCGGATTCCAGAACTTCTCTTTCTTGAACTTCTGCTTAATCCGCTCCATGAAGTTTTCTACTTTACTCTGTGGGATAGACCCTGTTTCAATGTAGAAAGCTCTGCGTTCTGGCGCTCTTTGGAGGCGGTAGATAAGCATGGCATCCTCCATCATCTTTAGGGAGTTCCAAGCCTGAATCGCAGGAGCTAAAATGGATTTACCGTACGGGTAATAGTTGGCATCGGAAGTGTGCCGTCTAAAATGGATTACTTGGTTTTTGTCCAAAGTAATAATCTTACCGTTAGCCGTTCCGCCACCCATACTTACTGAATCCATGGGTGGTCTTCCTGCTACGTTATCCCCCGGTCTCGGGATTTCTTGGTAGAACTTCTTAAGGTATCCGTACGTGTCTTCCACGCGATAGATGAAGTTTGGGTTTAGGATTTTAAGTCTCTGAATGCCTGCTTGGGAGTTGTTGAGGTCTACAATGTTTTCCACAAAGCAGTCTCCGAACTTAGCTACGTTACGTACAATATCCCAGATGTGTGTTTCCAGGTCCACCTTTTGGATAAACTTTTCCAAGGTTTCTCGAACAATATTGTCCTCTGTTTCAATAACGAAAGGGGTTCCTTCTTCGTTTTTGAGGGTCGAGTCGTCTGCATAAATATCACACGCGGCACCAATCTCAGGATAATCATCCATCAACTCATACTTTCTGTAACGAGTTCTTCTACTGTGCTCAACACGGGGAAGTTTGAGGAATCCCTTGGAAACCCCAATACCCATAGCTTCTCCGCCTCTTTCATCTCCTGCTGGCATTAGGTCTCCGCCTTTAGCGTCTTGAGCATCACCAGTTAAAGGTGGCTCTAATCTTGGACGTCCTTTCTTCTTGCGTCCAAAGAACTTGCTAAAGAAGCCAAAAAACCTACCATTATTAAAAGAGTCTCCCCCGTGCCTTGTGGCTTCGGGGAATTCAGAGAATCCTTCTTCGTTAAGGAGGTTGTTGTCGTTATTTATTTCAGAACCCATTTCATATATTCCTTTAGTTTTTCTTTCTCACTAAGGTCACTGTATTTAGACCTTGAGAGAGGACTTGGAGTTGTTTTTGTACTGTCGTCGGATTTTAAAGTTTCAATGGCTATCGGACTCTTTAAGAAAATCTGGTTACATGCATACATTCCGATAGCTAGGCTCATAACCAAATCGTCATGGTACCCATCATCAGCCTGCATTTTGCCATTCTCGGTAATAATAAAGGTTTGAAGCTCACCGACCGTACGAGCAGAGTTAATCCTATATCTAGAGGTTCTCAGTCCTTCTTCTAAAACACTCAAGATTGTGTCCCGGTTTTTTACAGTAACGAGAATTCCAATCTCACCTTTGTCATCCGTCCACATATTCTCGTACTCTAACTCGTCCCAAAGCTCCTCAATAAGCGCCAAACCTAGTCCGTTACGTTCTACTACGACATAAGCCAGATTGTACTTTGTGGCTTCATCGTGGATAACTTGAGCAAAAGTTTTTAGAGATATATTGTTGGAGTAAAACTCAGCTACCTGCTCTCCATTGTACATGTTAATAATGTGAAACGCTGAGTAGTCCTTTTCCCTGCCGAAGGATGCATCCACTGAAAGGACATAAGAATGTAGAGGCTCTGGGTCTTTAAAAATCCTCATTCTATTATTGTAAGAAATGCTATACTCCTCTTCCGTATTATCCGTCATTCGACGCAAGGTGTCGGCGTTGATGAAGGTGTCACCAGTGCCTAGGAAGTCGCATTCATATTCCTGACTCCACATCCTATCGCCTAATGCGGGTCTCATCTCTTCTGCCCACTTTTCTGTGTACTCCGGATGCTCCCTCCAAAAGATATCTATAACATTGAATCCATTTTCCCCACGTTCGGCTCCTTTGTAAATTTCATAGTACAAATTAGACATTCCGTTAACAGTGGAAAGAAGTACAGCATTACCACCTGTGGACAAGGTAGGATACATCGCAGCCCAAAATTCTTGCATGTCCGCAATAAAGGCAGCTTCGTCTACAATCAAAAGAGATACCGATTCACCACGACCAGCACCTGCTGGCTGTGACCTGATTCTACTACCAGTTTCGAGAACTAAGTTGTGTTTGTTTCTTTCATGAACACCGGGCTTTAGCCACGAAGGCAGTTCGTCATACATCTCAACTACGCGCCTAAGGAAGGACGTAGATTCTCGGTCACCAATGGACACGACCATGACGTTCTTTTTTTCATTAAAAATAATGAACCACAACGAGTAGGCACACATGATTGTGGTAACCCCCGCCTGTCTAAATTTCTTGATAATGTTAAACCTGTTATCGTTAATCTCTGTAACAATTCGTTTTTGAAATTTATACAAATCAAAAGGAACTTGACCTCGGACGGGGTGAATAATCTTAATATAATTTTTTATAAAGTACACCGGGTCCTCAGCACACCGGTTGAACTCTTTTAAAATTTCCTCATTATTCATTTAATTTATTATAGTGCGTTTACTTTTATATAGTATGAGAAAGTATGCTTTTATCCCTTCTAGAACGGGTAAATCCGAAACACTAGACAAATTAAAAGCCTTTCTGAAGTCTGTTGGGTACTCCATTAAGGTTTTAATAGGGAAATCGTCCATATTCGAAGCGTACGATTCAGCGGCTAGAGAAGCTAACTTAACTGCGAATGACCAAGTCATCATGTGTCATGATGATATTGAAATCCTATCTAGCCCCGAAGATTTTACAGAGATTTTAGATAATCATTTTAAGACCCCAAAGTCCGGATTTCTAGGAGTAGCAGGTTCCAGATACCTAACCAAGCAAGCCGTTTGGTGGGAAGGGTACGGGGCTCAGCATGCCCCTATGAGCCCTCAAAACCCATTATGTGGGTTTATTTTTCATGGAACCACAACATCTAGTATGCGCTTGGAGTGTTTCGGACCTCAAATGAACACTGTGGTTATGGACGGGGTGTTCCTCGCGGCGACCGGGGCGGTGTTAAATTCAATCCAGTTGCGGAAGCCTAAAACCTTTGAAGGGGATTGGCATTTTTATGATATCTTCTACACATACCAAGCCTTTAGGAAAGGGTTTGTAAATAAAACTGCGCCTCTGCTTTTAAGGCATGAGTCCGTAGGTCAGCCTGATGAGATGTACAACAAAAACAGGCTAGCCTTCGTACGGCTGGCAGGAGAAAACTTACCCGCCCACGCCTAGAAACAACCAGCCAAAGACTATAATAATATGAGTGAGGTATGCTGAGTCGCGAGACCAGCTGTAGGCAGTAAGACGGTCTACCTCATTCAGTATTTGGGAGCGTAGCTTAGTTGGTTAAAGCATTCGTCTTATATGCGAACGACCGTAGGTTCAAGTCCTACCGCTCCTACCAAATACCAGACGTAACTACGATATGATGAGAATCGCACAAAAAGAAAGCCTGAAGGGATATGGAAAATATCGCCTAGGTGCTGTAATTATTGACCGCAGAGGTGTTGTGGTCGGAAGAGGGTATAACAAACCAGCTACACACCCTACGTTCGGTAATTCTCATTCAGGCAACCTTCATGCAGAGGCATCAGCCTTAGTATCAGCTTTAAAATCTAAGCGGTCTTTACGTGGAGGAACTTGCTACGTATATCGGGTGGGAGGCAACCTAGCCAAACCCTGCCCCTGCTGCCAAGAGTTTCTTCGCAGTCACGGCATTGAAAAGGTAGTTTATTCAGCCGGTGAAGGAAAAAATGACGAAATGGCTCTCTAAGAACTATAATATACTATGAAACTAACGGTAACGCTGCAAAGGTTACCATTTTGAGAGATGCCGAAAGGGTCTCTAATGATTCGATAAACCATGGAGGTAACATGAATCACTATTTTACACATTTTAATAAAATCTTTCGAGATTTAGAACTACTCACGAGCAGCAACTTCAGCAATGTTGTGAGACCTTGGGATAGAATTCCTGAGGCAAGAAAGTCTGAAGTGTTCCGACTGCCGAACTTCCCACACTCTAATGTGTGGCTGTCCAAAGACACCAACGAGCTTACGCTTGAATTTGCCCTAGCAGGGTATACTGAGGATGAGGTTTCCGTAACTGCCAGTGAAGGCATCCTTCACATTAGTGCGGAACCTGCAGATTCCGACGACTCTGCCATTGAAATGCACAGGGGAATCTCGCGAAAGAATATTAACTTCTCGTTGAACGTTGAGAGGGCTTACGATGCCAAAGAAGCAAAGACCTCATTTACTAACGGTATTCTATCCATTAAAATGAAAAAAGGCAAAGACCAAGAAGCTGTGAAGCTGATGTAGTCCTGCCTAGTTCTTTTAGCCCTCGTCTTCTTAAATAGGAGGCGAGGGTATTTCTTTAGTAGTGAGTGGTAAATATTTGGGTAAACGCATCCTCGGGAAATTCCCTGAGAAGTCTTTCTAGCTTCCTAGTCATTCCTTTCTTATCGGACGCAATAATGATAGAGTTACAGTGCTTTCCGATGTAATCCACGAAGTCTTCTTTCACTTCGCTAATGTTTAGGATTAAATCGGAGTCGTCTTCTTTGTCTCCAAAAGCAATAGTCTTGTCAGCCATTAAGGCAACCTCAGCCAGTTTGGCTTTAGACCGTATGGTTGAATTGCTTCCAAAGCTTGGATGAGGAATCACTAACGTGTACGGTATTCCCAGCTTCTTAAAAATGTGACCCGCGATTATATTAGTTCCTTTGTAGGAAGGCAGGTACGCGTGGTGTATATCTAATTCCTTGAGTACGTTTGCTAGTCTGCCAACAGACGCCTCCCATTCCTTAGAACTCCGACCTCGACCTTTCTTAGGAAAGGTTTCATCCCCAAAGAAAACTGCAATGTTTTTAGAAGGCATTACGAGCGGGTAGCATCTCCAATACGGGATAAGTGCGTAGCGAAGTTTCCAACGCCTTTAAGAGCACCGCCTGCAACTCTGCCCGCTCCTCCAGCAACACCACCTACGGTTTTACCTGTTCCTCTAAGAGCACCGCTTACAGTTCTGCCTGCTGCGCCTAAGGTTTTACCTCCGAGGTAGCCAACACCTGCCGCAGCGAGACCGGCTCCTGTGAGAGCACCCTTACCTAGTTTGCCTAGGACTTTCCCAGTTCCTCTTACAGCTTTATACCCTAGACCCTTACTAGGGTCCCTAGCTACGTCTTCTGCACGCTTTATCCGACCTGCCATCTTTGCGGCTTTTATGTCTTTTTTATGTGCGGCTCTTTCGACTCTAGCTTGCTTAAACCGTGCCTTTGCGTTGCCTACAGTTCTCTGAACCCGTTCCTTTGTGTTACCTGCAGCTCTCTTAACCCAGTCCTTTACCTTGCCAGCTCTGCCGGACTTAGATGATGTCCCAGCTTTTGGATTAGCTTTCTTTATAATTTCTGCGTCTACATCAGTAATATTAGGCTTAGGCTTTGGCCGAGTACTCTGTTTTTTAGGAGGTATGACTTCTGGTTTTTTAGGGGGTGTGACTGCTGGTTTTGTCTGTCCTGTTTTTACGGGTACTAGGCTAGTGTTTTTTTTTGGTTTATCTGGGTTAATTTCATTCCCTTGAGCGTCTAGGATTTCAGAGAGTCTCCCTTTCGAGTATTCTATATGGTCGTTCAACCCAGGTTTTTTCGGTCTAATTGTGTTTCCGATTGCTCCAGTTACTTTTCTCACGCCAGCCCTGGCTACTTCACCTGCTTTCTTAATTCCCGAGCCCGCAGCTCTAGTTCCCATTTCCGCAGTTTTACCTAGAACGCCAGCGCCTTTGTCCAGACCCGTTCCGACAGTTCTCCCTGCAACTTCTCCCGCAGTTCCGGCTCCCGCGAGTCCCGCTCCCAACGCAGCGAGAGGTACGCCGAGGACCGCTCCAATACCAGTACCAGACAATGCTGCGCCTTTCGCCATCATTCCCATACCTACACGGCGACCTACCCTACCTACAACTTTGCCTCCAGTTTTTAACCCTTTCCCTGTAATTTTAGAAACTCCTTTTACAGTTTTGCCTACTGGCTTGCCTGCCGCTTTGACGGTCTCGCCAGCGGTATCCCCAGCTGCTTTAATACCTCTCCCTGCTAGTTCGCCTGTGCCTTGTACAGTGGAGCCAGCAGCATCACGGGTTTTATTGATTGTTTTCCTAAAAAATTCATTGATTTCGGTAGTGCTTCCCTTGCGGTACGAGGTAGACTCTTGAACATCACCGTGAGCTTGAGCCGCTCTTCTAGCTGCACCTGGTTTAGTCTTCTTAACACCTTTAGTGGCTTTCTTGATAGCACGTTCAGCTCGTGGGTCCCTACCGGATTCCCAATCAATAGCACGTCTCTTTGGTCGGTTAGCCATAGCTCGCCTATTGAAAGCTTTAATTGCCTCAAGCCGCTTCTTTTTCTGCTCAGGGGTTTCGTTTCCTCGGGCGTTATTAATCATCATCGAAGCTAGTTCTCGATTTTGTCTGCTTTCCAATAAGTTCCGTTTCATACTTTATTTAGTTTTCCTATTAATCGTAGTGTTCTAATTTTCCGACGCAGTCTCGGGAAATACTTCTGGAGTGTCTCTCATGACGCGTGCGGAGGCTTGAAGGTGGTACACGCCGTAGGAGGAGAATCCGTCCTCAACTACTTGATAAACTTCGTAGAAAATATTCTGGAATGAAGGCTTTATAACGTCCCCCGAACGTAGAGGTCTTTGAAGCTCTTGTTCCAGGTAAGCCTTGTTAAAGGTAAATACTTGGTCGTTGGTAATTTCAATACCAAACTCGGTGAGGTTCTCTTCTAATGCTCTTGGGTCATAGTGACCCCAGACAACTTTAGGGTAAGGATTGATAGCCTTCATACGGTTCTCTTCGTATAGGTCATCGTACCCTTCGTCGTGCTCGTATGTATATATTAGAATTTTAGAACCGGATACCTTAATGAGTTCATCGTCTATCGCGTTGAACAAGTTTATATCTGGATTATTTAAATCAAATAAGTTCAAACTACCATCAGCGTCCTCGGATGGAACGATGTTGTGGTTGAACTCAGATATTTTCTTGCGTGCCATACGTTATATATAGGCTACCACAGTACCTTTGTCATTGGTCGGTTGCGGTCGGTCTAGACGCGGACCCTAGCTTTTCTGAAATGTACTGCATTTGAAGTTGGATGAGTTTGATGTTGGTGTTGTTCTCATGCAGTAAAGAACTCATAGACTCAATGCGCGCTTCCATTTTTTCTATTGAAACGCTATTGCCTTCAATCTTTTCTTTGTTCTCCGCCACGCCCGATTGCAAAGAGAAAAAGAAAAACACTACAAATACGATGGGAGTCATAACACCCATGATGGCTTTTGTAGCAGTTAAGTTAATAGTTTGTGGTGCAGTCCCCATGTTAATTATATAGCAGTTAAAACGAAATTTTTTTTAATACGGTTTTCGCGATTTTTTAATTAGCAGTTCCATTTACGCAAAGACTTGTTGATTCTTGAATCAGGGTCGTTTGCAGTCTTTGCAGATGTTAGTCTTTTTTTCATACCGCCCATACGCGCACAGAATGATTTGCGGCGAGAGGCTGCTTTGCTTCCTTTCTTGAGCTTAGATGGCTTCGTAGTGACAGCAGTCTTGAGCTTAGAGCCAGGGTTCGCAGCTCGATAAGAAGCTACTCCTTTTTGATTCAATCCTCCTTCAGGATTCTTACCAGCTTTGCGTTGCCATGCAGGTGATTTACTTTCGATATTTAAAGTTTTAGGATAACCTTCTTCTCCAGGTTTAGCTGCTCTCTCACCGCGTTTACGCTTAGCATGTATGTTAGCCCAAAGACCCGGTTTCTTTTTATTTCTTTCCTCTTTAAAAACATGTGCCTTGATAGGTTTACCAAGCGCCGACCTCAACGTTGCTCTTGTATTTCCCGCTACTAAGTGTCTGGAACCATCCTTCTTTAATGCTATTATAGAGGGCTCATCTGTGTTGGACTTAACTTGGTTGTACACTCTTCTTCTGGCCTTTTTATCCTTTCTATTGGCCTTCATCTGTTTAGCCCAACCTCTTAGTCGCGCAAATTTAGTCTTCCCAGTAGCGTCTACATATTTAGGGCTGGCGTCCGTATTATCAACGGTGTCCATTGTTTTCCTTGAAAGGGTAACTCCTCTACCTTTTTCGGCTTTCTTCTTCGATACCTTAGATACTTTAAACTCAGGGCTCTCCTTATCTAATTGAGCGGGAGTTAGAGTGTTTCTACTGTCTAGGGATTTCTTCAGTTCGTTTACTTTTTTATTTTTAAGCTTATGACCATGCTTCTTCATGAGCCTATCCTTTAAATTTTCGGGGGTAGACTTCATCAGTTTCTTGCCTGCTTCCACGCTTCGCATCAGAGGTCTCATAGAGCCTTCTCCTTGCCTGCGTCCGAGCCTTCGGTACGTTGTTGCTGCTTTCTTCTGCGCCTCGTCACGAGCCTTAAAAGCAGCTCTGCGAGTCGTCTCATCCTGGCTCCAGGTTGCATCTGTATAGGATTCAGCTTTTTTACTCAAAGCTTTCGCTTTTCGTTCTAATTTCTTGACCCCGCCAGACCCTTCGTTTATACGTCTCATAATATATTAACTCCCCTTCGGTTTCGGTTTTTCGTCAGGCTCTAAACTTTTGGAAAGTTTCTCTTTTCCCTTGACGCGCTGCAGCTTCACCGCCCCCGCCCCCACGCGTTGGCCAGCATGGACTTGGCGTAGTCCAACTGCTTGCGCAGCGCCGGCTTGTTCGGCTTGGCCTGTACCCGCCCGGTCAGCGCCATCCAGGACTGCGGCCACGCCTCGCCCTCGGCCGGCATGAAGTCCCGCCCCGTGAACAGGCAGCACGGCATGCCCAGCCGGGCCGCTTCGGCCACCATCATCCGACAGTAGGCACCGGCCTCGGCGGCGTAAACGTCGTCGCGGTCGGCGCGATTCTCCCCGTCCTGGCGGTGGGTCCAGTGCAGCTCGCCGAGCCGGAACGCCCGCTTCGGGTACATCATGCGCAGCAGCCGCAGGTGCGCCGGCATCACGCCGTCGCGCCCGTAGACGTGGAAGTTGACGGGCAATCGGTCGTTGCTGTGCCGGGCGTTGGTGACCGCGCCCCTGATGCCGCTGTCGTCCTGCAATTCATTCAGCAATGGACTCGCCACCAGCGCCGCGCCGCGCTCGCGCTCGTTGCCATGGCTCAGGACCACGCCCTGAAGCTCAAGGTCGTTGCGCTCCTGCAGGCTAGGCAGCTGGCCCAGCATGAAGTTCAGGTGGACCTGGAAACCGGTGGCGGTGCCTTCCTCGACGGCGGCTTCCCACCACTCGCGGTCGCGCTCCAGGTCGTGAACGCGGATGCCGAGCATGACCGGCAGCGGCGTGTCCACCAGCTGCTCGCGCTCGTAGTCCCAGGCGTCCCAAACCTCCGCCCAGCGCCGACAGCTGCCGGTGCGGAACCCCTGGGTTTCCACGAAGAACCCCGGCACGGTGCCGCCGGGCCACAGAACCTTCCTAGCCTTCTCCTCGGCGTTGGCGGCGGTCTCGTCTCCGGCCAGCTCGTTCACGAGTAATAGTCTCTTTTTCCACATAATATACTAACTGCCATTCGGTTTCGGTTTTTCGTCAGGCTCTAAACTTTTGGAAAGTTTCTCTTTTCCCCTCTGTAAAAGTGCTTTACCTTTCTTTGCGATATAACTTCCTGCTTTTCTAACGAGGTTCTTAACTTGCGGCTTAGCTTCGTCGTAGGCTCCTTTAAGCCCAGCCCCTACGGTTTTAGCACCGGCTTTTACGACGTTAGCGACTCCACGCCCAACGTCAGCCGTAACGGGGGAGTCCACGACCTTCTTAGCCCCTGCTTTGAGTTTAGCTTTCAAATTTCGCTTAGTTCTTTCAAATCTAGCCCTAAACTTTAAACCTGCTGAAATTTCATCTAATCTTCCTGAAATTTCATCTAACCTTCCTTTTCGGTATTGTTCGACGTTCGCTCCCGGACTCAGGGACAGGTAGTCCGATTCAAGGAGATTTAGTGTTCCTTTTTTCCACATATAATATTTAGTATTTTGATTAGGAGTCCCACAAAAAAAAAGGAGTCCCATAATAAGATTTACCAGTACTGATATATGGCGCTAGGATGTCGCTTTGAGTCCCGCGTCGCGTAAACCCGTCCGCTCGGCGTGTTTTTATGGGATTCCCCTTGACAGGACGGATGGCTATGATATAATAGGGGCATGAAAAACGAAGACATCCTCAAGTACTGGCTCGGTGATGTCGAACAGGCGTTCAAAGAGTTAGACCTTACGCCCGTGTTCGGCTTCCAGGGCTTACACGCCAAGGTTGGAAAGTATACCGTCTCGTGCCAATGGCACACTGGGGTACACTGCGATAACTATATGGCGGAGAACCCTGAGGAGTTCTGTAACGACTTCGAACTTGGTATTTGGGAAACCAACTCGGGCAAGTGGATGCCGCTACATCCCGATAGCGTCTACGGGGATTCGCAAGTTATCGGCTATGTTGAGTGGAATAAACTCGTTCCTATTCTCTGCGTCGTTCTCAACGCGCACTTGTACAACAAGCCTGAGCTTATGCGTACGATTGGGACCTGGGTGTAAGTCCGGCTCTCATAGCCACTTAGGCGCGGGGCGGTGCACCCGCCCTGCCATTTTGGCAGTCTGGATATTCCCCCATTTTTTACTTGACATGACCCTAGCGCGATGGTATAATAAGGACATGGAAAACAGCAATGCCTACCTTCAAGTACAAGATGTTTGGATTCTGCGTAAGCCCCAGAACGGGCGTTATCACTTCTCCCACAAGGGATGCCCGAACACGGTCGGACTTCCTTCTTCGACTGTCGGAGGGGATACCCTGGAAGACCTCACTAGCTGGGTCGAGAATAACTATTCCGATGCGCTGGCTCGTGCTAAGTCTGCGGATTTCACCATTCCGCAGTGGTACATCGAGAACTGCAAACTCTAGAGTTTTTGCTTGACCTACCCTCTGCGCTCTGCTACAATGGAACACATGAACGATAAGAAAGCTCCCGATAGCGGCGTTGTCGTCTGCCCTCAGTGCTACAAAGACACCCCAGAGCATTACATGATTTGGGACGGGGAAAAGAATACCGTCTGCCTTTGGTGCGACGAAGACTTCGAGCGCATCCGCGCACAACGCGTACAAAACCTTTACGGGTTTGAAGATGATAACGACCCGAACCCTTACCACGGAACCTACTCGGAGGAGTAAAAATGCCACTTCCGCCTGACCTCTCTAAGCCTCTCTTTGCTCTGTTCCCTGACGCGGCTGACGCTGTGATTCGTGGGGAGTGCATCCCCTGCGGTAGCACCAAAATCCG